>Ga0214921_10000968_pt1 | contig 50452 bp, 37 predicted proteins | sample LL1505_MetaG_FD_177992 | JGI IMG/M metagenome (GOLD analysis project Ga0214921, IMG submission 177992) | Freshwater microbial communities from Lake Lanier, Atlanta, Georgia, United States - LL-1505 | ecosystem: Environmental > Aquatic > Freshwater > Lake | place: USA: Georgia | collected... | reverse complement strand
CCAAGGAAATAGCGATGAAAAGAGGGGTGATGTAGCTCAGTTGGTAGAGCAAAGGACTGAAAATCCTTGTGTCGGCGGTTCGATTCCGTCCATCACCACCAAATCGCTTCCGCAAATACTTGATCTTCAGCCGATTACATTTCGGATTTGCGTCGGTGCCACCGAAAGTGCACAACATCATTTTCCTAGGATACCCTTCAAGGCCCGGTCATCGCCCCACCTGGAGGGCGTTCTGAGACGCCTCCCGAGGCGCCATCCGAGGCTGGATTTTGGGTCGGGAGGGGGCGGGACAGGCGAGGAGATAGGGAGGCTTGATGGGAAATAGGGAGGTCTCGGCGGGTCAGGGCTAGAAGGACAGGAGTAGAGCAAGCTGAATGTTTGAGTAGGCGGGGTGGCTACGAAGGATTCATGCTTTTGAAGGGCCTGTACGAATGAACTTCGGTGAATCATGTTATTTCATGTTTTTCGAAATTAAAGGAATCCCTCTGATTTTAACTTTATACTTTTTAGGGTTACTTACATTTCAATATAAAAAGAAGCTATGAATCACAAACTATTAGAGAAAGCAATAAACGAACTACCAATTCATGTTGCTTATTCATTATCGAGAATAGCAAACGCACATAACCACTTCAAAAAACTTCATCTAATTTCCGATGTGCTGCTTGGTTGCTTCCGTCTTTACGGTCATGCCATGATCAAAATTGCGGAACAGGAAAATGCCATCAATGAGAGTACGGAGCAATCGATTGAGACGCTTATGTCCAAGGACAGTCATGGTCTCTGGAGTTCGAAGATAATGAAACTAATTCAAGAGCTCGATAAGCAAAAATCGACTGCTTTATCGCCCGAGTTGGCCAGTCTGTTTGGTGTGACCTTGAAAAGTATCAAGGGGCAGCCAACCATCAAGCGAATGACCGTTCGAAACACGGTCATTGATGGTAAGGGTCAAAAGCAGCTTGTTGAGGTGACTAACACTCCGCTTGAGCTGCTAATCAATTTCCGCAACAAGTATGTTGGTCACGGAACCGTTTATTCGGAAACCGAGAGCAAGCAGATTTATGAGACCTACGAACCTATTCTGGATGCTTTTATCGAGTCGCTTTTAGCTTGTATCGTATTTCACTTTAAGGATGCAACAACCGGTATAAGCCTTCACGGCTCGAATCATGCCTGCAGTGGTTCCATAGTGTTAGATTATCAAGGGAAGACATTGACTTTTGAGGCAGTGGATCAACTTGCACTCGAGGGTTGGCAGAGTGATTCACCCAATTCAACACTTTCTTCCATCATTGCGGATGAGGTTGACGCCAGGATTATTGAAACGTATCCTTATTTCTTGGCTCATCCATACAAACGAGCTTTAGAGGAGGAAGATGGTTTTAAGCGATTGCATTTGCTGAAAGAGGTATTTCTCAATTATTTGAAGTATCTAGGGCTATTGACGGCTTCTGAATATTTCAATAGCAACTTGAAGATTGGAGAAATCAATCGGGCATTTAAGAATTTCTTGTATCGCCCTCAATTCGGCCATTGGAATGCGTTTATGCGCAGTGCTATTCAAGCCTTAAATGAAAACGGTCATCAATGGTTTGCTAAAGAGTTGCCGGGGTATTATGACGAGGTAGAAACCCAACCATATGCCGCTGCGGGCGAGACCTCCATCGGTAAGCTCATCAACTTCCGTAATCACTACCTGGGGCATAGCACAGTGCCCTCCGATCAAAAATGTGTTTCACTTTGGCAGGAGAATTTTGGACTCTTAAAGGATTTATTGGTAAAACTCGATTTCTGTAAAAACTACACCATCGCTAGCAGCGACAAAACTGTTTCATGGCGTTTAATGGGCGATGAAATCACTCAAGTTAATCTTCGTCAGAAGCTTAAGACCAATGTGGCAATGCTCAATTCGGATAACCAGGAAATGAGCATAGTGCCATTCTTCATTCTGCCAGGCGAATATTTTATCAAAGAAGTTTCTGAACGAGCAAAGCTGATGGTATATGAGCAAAACACGGGAAGTCGCATCGTGTTCTTTAGTCCGGAAAGTGTTCATGGGGAAACCAACAATGAAAAGGTACTGGAGCAATTGAACCTGATGATTCGCGAAAAAGAAAAGCAAGAACCGGTTGCCATGAAAAATCTGGATGAAGCGAGCTGGAAAGCCATTTTGAAGGAAAACAATGAGGCGACTATTCAATCCTTGCTGAGCGAAAAGAAAGTAATCAAAGGGATATATCAAGAAAGGCAGGATGCAGAGGTAGCTCTTCGGTCATGGGTGGGAGCTCGTGCTGGTTTGTTCTTCTTGGCGGCCGAGGCAGGAAGCGGTAAAACAAACTTGTTGGTAGAAATGAACAGACAGTACACCGAGAGAGGCCTTGAAACTATTTTGTTGCGTGGCAATCGTTTCCGAACTCCTAATATCTGGGAGGAATTGTGTTACCGATTGAATCTGACCCCTGATAGTACATTTGAAGAGGCTGGCTTTGTGAAATATGAACAAGAAAATCCGCTAATGATTTTGATTGATGGCGCAAACGAGAACTCCAATTCAACAGCGTTGTTTAATTCTATCATTGAGTTTTTGGAGAAATACAAAGGCGGGCACATAAAAATTGTGCTAAGCTGGAGAGTGAATACCAAAAGCGAATTGCCGCATGCCGATAAAAAGTACGAATCCAACATTTACAGCGATGCCAAAGAAGGCAATCGGGAGGAGAATGTCGTAGCGAGATCATGTCATTGGTTGAAGCCCTTGAATAAAGTAGAAGTAGAAGGAGCTTGGAACAAATATGTCAGTGATAAGCAAGATAAAGTGCGTCGCAAACCCAATTTCTCATACGAGGAATTGACCTACCACGATCGCTCGCTGAGTGACCAACTCGATAATCCATTGCTGCTTCGTCTGTTTTTGGAGTTGAACAATGGAAGAGGCCTACCCAAAAGCCGCGGCGGATTCATCAGCATCTGGACACTTTATCATGAAAAGCTGATTGCTCAATAAGCGTAGTCATGACAAATAATCATCTTCTTCTTTATCGCTTGGCAGAACTTATGCTCGAACATGAGCAGCACTTGCTGCCCGTTGATTTACTTTTTGACGATGAGCACATAGGTGATTTTGTAAAAAGTATTCAAATCGATTCGCCCTACCAGCAGATGTTACTCGAGGGCGTTTTAACGGAAACGGTGCGTGATGAAAAACTCTACGTGAGCTTCACGGTGGAGGGCTATTTTCATTATGTTTTAGGTGAAGTAATATATCATCGAACAGAAGGATTGGGTGCTGAGGCTCTGAGACAAATTGTTGAGGAGAATAAGTTGAATGGGGCGAAAGAAGGGGTTGAGCAATGTTTATTAAGGGATGTGCAGAATACTGATTTAACCAGGCTAATATGGCTAATTGATGAAGGCGGAAAAGCTCTTGAAATAAGTTCTTATCCCCTTGCTCAGGCGTTTTTGATACATTCTGTTGAAAAAATACTGGATCTACTACTTTTAGATACTACTGACAATGATATTTCAGCATTGGAGAATACTATCCAAAAGCTAGAAGAATGGCAGAAGCACGAAGAAGTTAATTCCATATACATAAAGATAAGTAAATTGATATTACCAAATACATTTAAAAAATTATCAATAATAATTGATTCATCCGAGTATTTGAATTTTGAAGATGGTTTGAAGTTGTTAAATTCTTTGAAAAAATCCATAAATCAATTAGAAGACAATAAAGAACAACAACTCATATCTCAGGAAATAGGCATTCAATTTTTTAATAAAGATGATTACTCGAATTCTGAATTTTATCTAAATAAATCAATTGAATTAGAGAAAAAAATCAATAAGAAAGGAAGGGCCCATTTAAAAAAAGGAAGACTGTATTCATACCTTTGTAACGTTTGGATTGAAAAAAAACAATATGAAAAAGCACTGATCCATTATAAGAAAGAACTAAGTATATTAAAAAAAAGTAAAGAGAACGAAGAGTATAATTTTGCATTAGTCTATAATAATATAGGACATGTGTTTTCGGATCTTTATGACAAAAATTTGAGTAAAAATCACTTCGTTAACGCTGAGAAGAATTACGAAAAATCTTTGACGATGAGATATAAGATTTTCGGGAAATATCATCCATCCACTGGCATTGTTTACAATAATTTAGGTCTGTTGTATTCTAAAGCGGGTGATTTAGAAAAATCTGAAAAATATCACATTCATTCTCTAGAAATTAGACAACAAATTTTTGCAAATAAACCCCCAACCGATATTTCGTACAACAATTTAAGTTTGTTATACTTGAAAAAAGGCGATATTAAATCAGCTATTAATTTTGGGGAAAAAGCCTTGTCTATAAGGTTAAAGGAATTTGGAATGCTCAGCTCTAAAACAGCTACAAGTTATAATAATTTGGCTTGGTATTACTATGGTTTAAAAGATTATGACCTGTCATTAAAGTATGCGAAAAATGGGTTAAAAATTAGGAAGAAAATATTTACCTCTAATGATCTAGATATTGCTGAAAGTTATACTCTTATGTCGACTATTTATGCTGACCTTTATAATTATAAATCAGCCATAGTATATCAAGTAAAAGCAAAAAATATTCAAATAAAACTTCTAGAATCAAACAGTCCTAAAATTGAATTAAGTTATTCAAATCTAGGTTCTCTTTATGAAAATGACGGGAATACAAAAAAAGCAATGAATAATTACAAAAAGGCACTGAAAATAGCAATATTGAATAAAGGAATAAATAATAGTGAAACAGGTTCAACCTTTTTTACTATTGCAAATTTGTATTTGGAAATTAAAAACTATAAAAAAGCTTTGAGTTTCTTTAAAAAAGGATTCCAAAGCAATAAAGATTCAGGAGGTTTCCCATTTCGAATAGGAATTTGTTATGAGAATCTTAATCAACTGAATGATGCTTTTCAATATTATTGCCTTAGCGCTGAATTAAGGAGAAAATCATTAGGAGTTGATCATGATGCCACGAAATTATCAATACAAGAAGCGTTGAGATTAGCTATGGAATCAAATAATGCACATTTATTACCAAAATGGATAAAAAATATTACCAATGACCTCTAACCACCTCCTCCTATATCATCTCGCTGAGCGTATGCTCGAGGAACAGCATCATATTCTCGCAGTTGATACACTGTTTGATGACGATGTTATAGCTGATTTCGTAAAGAGTATTCAGATTGATTCGCCATACCAGCAGATGCTGCTTGAGGGGGTATTGACCGAATCCGTTAGAGATGAGAAACTTTTCGTCAGCTTCACTGTTGAAGGGTATTTTCACTTTGTCCTCGGTGACGTCATTTTTAATCTATCAAATGAAAAAGATCACACTTATTTTATAGAACTGCTGCAGAACAATCAATTGAATGGAATTAAGGAGGGTGTCGAGCAATGTCTTATTCAAGAGGTAAACCAAGGTAAGTTAGATCGTCTCGTTTCGTTGATTGACGCGGGTGATGTTGCAGAGCAGGTTGCGCGTTTCCCATTGGTACATGCATTTATGAAAAACCGGGTTGAGGACGTGTTCAACATACTTATGGAAAATCCATCTGTTCATGATTGGAATGTAATCAAACACGTGCGCGGAATATTATCTAGCAATCAGAAACAACATGTGGTTGATCAATTGGATGGCATTATCAAAGAGTCAGAACAGCTAAGGCAAACGATAAATGAATTGCTCGAAAGCACGAATGAGATAGAATTCACAGAGGCCTTAACCTTGATTTCTTTCTACAGCGATTTAAACGCGCTGGATCAGGCGAAGCAATATTACACTCGATTTATAGAAGAAGCGGAGAAGCGCAACGACCAAAATTCGCTTGTAGTAGCACTGGAACAGTTGGGAGACAGCGAGTACAAAAGATCCGGGCATGATGGATACAAAGCTGCTATGGCAGCGCTTACACGTGCTGGGGAGATTCGTGAATCAGAGGCAACACCTCAGAAGGATAAACTAAAGAATACCTATCGCTTATTGGGTTTCGCCTATTTATCGCTGGGATTGCAGGTAGTCCAGTCTACAGAGTATTTTGAAAAGGCCAAGGCCATTATGCTGGAGGAAGCTACTGACAGCGCGGAGCTGGCTGAAATCAATTTGTATATCGGTTTGGTGAATTTTTGGAGAGGGCTCCGCGGAGTAGGGCGCTGGGGGCATGCTGATCCTTCTTTATTGGAAGGTTTGGATGTCGATCTGTTTGAATATGCAGATGCTCAATTTCAACAGGCATATAATTATCATTTCAAACATTTTGGGAAAACGCATCCTCAAACCTTCAAAGCCCTCCACTACCTGCAGGAGAATCGCTATGCCATGGGGAATTATGAGCATGCTATTCCTTGGTTAAAAAAATATACAGAGTCTCTTCCATTTAAAACAAAAGAGCATACCGATAACTTTTATCGTTATTGCCTTGTGGTCTCGTTGGAAGAACATGCGAAGCAACTGGCTTTGACTGAACCCGATAATGCAATTGCATTGATTCAAGAGGCTTTTCAGTATATCCAAAGCTACGATGAGGGCGATGAAATCGCCAACCGATTAACGACTGTAAAAAAGCAAATTGAAGCTGGAAAGATTGAAGATGCTGTTTATCTTAATATTGAAGAGTTGCCGCCATTGGAAACCGAAACTCATTTCAAAGGCATTTGGAGTAAGTGGCAATTTTCGGATGAATTGAAGGGGTTTCAAACGAATAACTGGATGGTTGCTGAGAATGGCGTTTGGTTATTTAATAATGAAAAGAAGCAGCTCGTTTTTTGGGATAAGGAGATAAATTCACTTTCAACGTTCAACCCCACTAATTGGCAGGATGCATGCGGTCGCATAGTCTATGATCAAAAGAACCAAATTTTTTATGCATGGTCTTCCATTCGCTCAACTGTTTTCGAACTAACCGCTCCCGGGGGAAATTGGAACCGCTTGTCTCATGGTGTTCATGACGTCCACGCTTGCGGAGCTTCTTATGCATTCGACCCCATCAACAACCGATTATTTGAATTTGGGGGCTATGGATATTTCACCTACAAGAATTGGTTGTGGGTGTATGACATTTCCGAGAAGAAATGGATTCAACTGAAGGAAAATAAGCCTGGCATTTCCCCTTATCCGCGCAATGGCCAATTATTGCCACTTGAAAATGGAACCAAAGCCATCTTGATATCCGGTATCGGAAGTGATACGGGAATCCAGCGTGAACACAAGGCTCGTCTTGGATTGGCGAGCGCTACTGATGTCGGATATTTCACATGGCTGCGCGATGCTCATGAACTGGATTTTGCAACCATGGAATGGAAATCCATTCTCCCAATAAATCATCATTCAATAAGGCATGAAGGATCGATGGGGTTTGTCGCTGATTTAAACCTGATTGTGAATTGGGCAGGAACTATCCCTTCACCCAAATTTGGTCAAGATGCAATAATTTCAACACAATTGTCTTTTTGGAATTTGAATCAAGACGATGGTTTTAGAAGTATGAATTATGAAGGCGATATGCTTCCTGCGGGCGGCGGATACTTTATTGCAACGGCAGAAAACAACTACTTGTTATATAAAATAAACGAAGAGATTTATAAATTAGAATTAACCAGCCTTTAACGGCGTGTAACCATTATTTTAGTCCCTACGCGCATGCACTGTTACAAATCGATATCGCCTAAATGTATATGTTAGCTGCTTTGGCAATTGAATGGACTTCTAAAATACAGACTTATAAGAGTAGGCAAATTTCAATTTTTGATACCATGAATAAACTCGATTTATAATCTGGCAGTAATTTAGGCTTTGCGGAGTACAAAGCCATGTGTATATTTACTAATAAATTATAAATAGCTTCCTACTAAATTCTTGCCGATTAAATATGCCCATGCGGCACGTTTTTGTTCAGTTTGTTTAATTAATATTACTTTATGAAATATATTTTGATTCTTATTACTATGCTTCTGACGGTTAATTTATCCAATGCACAGAGAATGTATGATGGATCGGGAAGTCAGATTGGAAGGGTGGATGGCGAACGATATTACGATGGTTCCGGCAGGCAAATTGGAAGGTTCAATTCCCCGAGGGTTTATGACGGGTCGGGACGGCTGATTGGCCGAATCGATGGTGATAGGGTTTATGACGGGTCTGGTCAGCAGGTGGGACGAATAGATGGCGAAAGGCTATATGATGGTTCTGGTCGCCAAATGGGTCGATTAAGCGGGGATAAGGTCTATGATGGTTCCGGGAGGCAAATCGGAAGGGCAGATGGGTTGCGTAGAATGCAAATCATCCTGTTTTTTTACTTCTTTATGTAGGAGCCTCCATTCTAGATCCCCCCATTTTAGGTCCCCCCATTTTGTTCATTAGCTGGCTTGCCGTATACTTAGGTTCTTTAAATTTTAAGATATGAAAAATATAAAAATTGTTTTTCAACGGGGAATCTCATTATTTTTTATTTTTGTAGCATTTATTTTATTTTGTTGGCTAATTATTTGGGGAATTTTAGCCGGGTATATAAGCATAATATTTCTTCTTGGAGCAGTTATCTGGGGAGCTTGGAAAAGTTTTCGTAAGCTGTTCTACTCATGTTTGATCTTGTTTCTAGTTAATTTCTTGCTGATTCAATTTTCTATTAATCAGTACACAGATAAGTCGGATGATTATTTTAAGCGAATACAAAATGGACAATCATTGAGTATTTCCGAGAAGGTCAGTATATTTGGTTTAAATTTATTTTTTTGTGTTGGAGGGTATTTAATATATCCCGAAATCGCCAAAGAGAGCTTCCTCATGATGTTTAAGGATGCTGATAGAAAGCGCGAGTTTGAAACCGATTTTTTTTTGAGTTCCGTAAAAATAAAGCAAAAATTTTGTCTTAATAGTAGAAAGCGCGTGATTAGTTCACTTTCTTGGACAAAGGATGATTATGTTTTAGGCCACCATGAAAGCAGAATAGCTCTTGCTTTAAATCCATGTTATGTACATCCGCAAATAGCAAAAGGGAACTACTTTGAATATCGAATTACCAACATGGCAGATTATCCGATGGACTCTAAAATAACCTTGATTGATGTTGGGCCGATTCATTTAACTGTTCAAGAAGGGTTGTTCAATTACCTTGAAACCATAGGTTGGTTACACCCATACGAGGCTACATGGAAGGCTAAACGAACAGTGTCTATTTGCAATTGATATAATTGTATTTGGTTTATTTGAGGTATTCTTTGATAGTATTGGTACAATTTTTACAAAATGATTTTTTGGCATTATCGATATTTGATACCTTTCCTTTTGCATCTACCATTACGCATCTTTGATTGTTGCAGTGGGGAAGTGAAAGATTATGCCCAACTTCATGAACAACTGCTTTTTGTAACCTAACTCGCGTTGTTTCTATGGATTTTATTTTTTTTATCCTGTAAGTGGAGACAATTGCACATGAATTACTCATTCTCGTTAAGACTATAGGTTGTTTTCCTAATCCAATGATGCCGTAAGCAATTAGTTGTTTTCCGTTTTTGAGTTTTTTGTCAATAGCTATATCGGCTTCTGTAATGAAAACGGGAATGACTTTTGTGGACTTAAATTCATTAAGTATTTTTGATGCGTTTACTTTATTTTCTTTGCCCTCTTGCGTGTAGTGATGATCAGGGCGATTGGGAATACTATTTTCAACAATAACGGGCATCTTATACGTCTCATTTAAAGCCTTTGCCGCCCATTGGATATAAATAGGGCTGGTAGAACCCAAAGGAGTAACCACAAGTGATCTTTTTAGGTGTGGACGCTTCTCTATTATTTTCGAATTGTCTTTTTGTAAATTATCTGGTCTGTTAGGACTTTCTCCGCAGCTAAGCCACAAAGGCAAACTGATTAGCAAGTATAGGATATTGTTTATCCTAGTAGCTTTAGAAGATGAGTTTTTCATAGAATGAACGGATTTTACGAAATATTTGCTAATATAATGTATTTCAATTAAATTCGTCAAAAGTTAATTGTATTTGTCAACTACCCATTATGGAAAAGTCTAGAGTCGATATGTTTTTGGCCATGAATTCTCTTTTTTTCAGGCCCATGGATTTGCCAATGATCAAATCAAGGCTAGAGGCCTTGGATGATGACAGATTTTATCTTGTGCAAAGCATGCAATTTCAGAAACCGGATACTATTTTTATTATAGCCTTGCTGTTGGGGTGGGAGAGGTTTTTTCTGAATGACGTGGTAATGGGTATTCTAAAGTTGATCACCTTTTACGGATGTTTAATTTGGTGGCTAGTGGATATTTTTTCGGCCAAGCAGCGTGCTTATGAATATAATCTTGGGATTTTTAACCAGTCCATGTCGGTGGCGTGAACACCTTTATACGCAAAGATGTTGGAACTGTCTTTGTGGCTTTGTTGCCATTAATGATGTATTTAGTTCCTTTGGACTGGCTAGCCCGTCAGGAAACTTTGTGTTTATACCATGCAATAACAGGAGAGTTTTGTGTGGGGTGTGGAATTAGTAAAGCCTTGGTTGCTATGGTTCAATTTGAATTTCAAAGGGCATGGTCTTTTAATCGTCTGGTTGTCTTGGTAGGACCACTTTTGGCATGGCAATGGGCCCTTTTTGCTCAAAGGCGCATTTTGGGCTGTTGGTTTCAATATACGAGGAAGTCTCGAGGTCATTATTTTTGAGCTTATTCCACATTTTCCTATTTCTTCCATGTTATCTAGAACCATTATGAGAATTGAACGCTTTCTTGAAAAGCTCATTTTTGCAAGTCGTTGGCTGCAGGTTCCCTTGTACTTAGGCTTGATTTTTGCTATGTTTTTGTACTTATTTAATTTTTATAAAGAAAGTATTCACCTGATTGTGGCATTAAAGGAAGGCCATAAAAATCAATTATTGCTTGCTATTCTTGAAATGGTGGACAGTACCATGGTTGCGAGTTTGATCATTATGGTAGTGATTGGGGGCTATTCCACCTTTGTGAGCAAAATGAACCTCGAGAATCATGAGGATCGACCTGAATGGCTTCAGAAAATAAACGCCGGCACCTTAAAGGTCAAACTTGCGGCCTCCTTGGTAGGTGTATCCGGGGTGAACCTTCTTATCGACTTTTTCAATGTCAACAGTCAAAATTATGAGCAAACGAAGTGGCGGGTTATCATACATTTTACCTTTCTCCTCTCGGTTATAATCTTGGCATTCTCCGAAAAATTGTTGGACAAGAAATAGGCCTGGAATGGTTGATTTCAAGTGTCAACCCCTTCATTTGCCTCAAAAGAGGGTTTTTTGAGCGATTAGGGGCCTCCAAATCACAGATTTTGGAGAAATTTAATAATTTTTTATCAATAGCTGTCGAGAGCTAATGAGACTTTATGTATATTTAAATGGTTATTTTAAGGTTTTATGAACAAATTTTCCTGCCCAATCGCTAATTCAATGATTTTCAAGTTTTTACTTGAAAATCCCCTCAGTTCTTCCCTTGCTTTTGATTTCTAAGGCAATTGTATCATGTTTTCCTCCACCCTGTCTACCATTATCACAGTTTCCCTCGTCATCCTTATTATTTACTTTATTTTAAAGCGTATCCTGAAATTGATTTTAATAGCCATTTTGGCCTTTTTGATATATTTAGCCTATCTTAAATTTTATATGAACAAGGAAATCCTCAATGTCAACAGGACCGAAAACGTGACCTACCTAAGCTTAACCCCCGAATTATTTCATCAAAGAAACATTTAATCTATTTCATATTGCCTTAATACGATGTTTGTTTTTTATAAAATAAATTTTAAATAGTCCCTATTTACATTTTTCCTCATAACAAATCTCCAATGTTTACGCGATTTATTTCTTTCTTGGTTTTTTTTATTTTTCTTTTTGGATGTAACCCGGTCGGCAAGCAAATTGATGAATTAAGAATAGAGATAGATAGAATCGAGAGTAAAGTGGCAAGTAAAGAGGTTCCCAGCACCTCAGAATGGTCCATCTTGGCTGAAAAAATGGAAAGGTTGACGCAAGATATAGCGATGAATAAAGATGATTATTCAACTTCCCAGATCAGTGATTTTAAAGACCTGGAAGGAAGATATTCTAAGTTGTTGGCACGTAAGGCAGGTTTGGAAATAGGGACTGAATTGATTGATGGTATAGAAAAAGTCAAAGGTTTTGTTGAAGGGATCAAGGAGGCGATTACCGCAGATTCCATTGAAAAAAGTAGTGGTAAGTAGATAAATCAATCGATTTTATCATGAAAAATAGATTCGTTCTTTTGTTGGGCTTCGTCATGCTATTTGGAGGTCAATTGCTCGGACAGGTTAAGGTTGAGAAGTGTGTATTTCTATGGGATGTAACGGGTTCAATGAAACAAAAGAATTTATGGGATCCTTGCAAGGATTTGTTACGAAAAAAGGTAAAAAGTATACAAGATAAAAGTACAGAGGTAATTATTTTGCCATTTCAGGATGATGTTTTGGAGGTCAAAAGGTATAGCCTGAACAAAGAAAATGCGATTAAAGATCTTATTTCTTATATTGATGCATTTGATATATCAGCGCCATACAAACACGGCACCAATATTTGTCGAGCCTTAGAGAAAGCCCAAGACATAATAAAAAAAGAAAATATCAATATAGTTTATTTATTGACTGATGGTCGGCAAGAAGTATATCCTACAAAAAGAGAACTTAAAGCCCAATACCCCTCAAGTTGCCTTCAAGATTTTATTTGCGAGAAGTGGTGCCCATACGCAAAAGAATTTAATTGTCATTTGATTTATTATCAACTATCTTCAGAGATTGGCCAGTTTAGCCTCACAACTTGTGATGACCAAAGTAAGCTTTGTAGGATAGATACTGTTGCTCCTGGGCCAGAGGGCCCCATTCCAATGATTTATAAAATTACCCCGACAATAACTAGTCTAAGAAAAGATAAATCTTTTTTTGAAAAATCAGTCTTAAGTATTCCGGTTTCAACGGATGTACCAATCGATCTTTGGCAACAATGTCAAATTTCAGCTTCTTTTTTGGACAAGGGAAGTCGATCTATTGTTAATAATCTGAATGGTAAATTTAATGGGTCAGAAATCCTGATCGATCTTTCTCCGCCTGTCCTCTCAAAATTGAAAACATTTTGTGATAACGCATCCGATTATTGTTTTATCGATATATTATTTAAAGTAAAACCTAGCAGTGCATTCAAAGTTAATATTGCCCCTAACCAGGTACAGTGTAAAATAAAAATTGTGCCAGAACGATGGGTTGAGATAAAGGTATTAAATTGACGTTTAAGATGAAATTTTTTCCTTTGAGCATTCTGAGGTCGATGGCTGTAGGCCTTTTCCTGAGCTTTTCGATAGTCGAATCAAGCCAAGGTCAAGGATTTCTCTGTGAATGGTTTGGTATAGGTTGTCCAAAAGGTAGTAGTAATGAAACACTCATTGATTTAGGGCGCCAAAGCACAAATCAAGGCTTTTTGTTTTTGGACGGCGATTCTGCGCGTATTAGGCGAGTTGTTGAATTTACTTTTAGTGAAGAATCAATTAGGAAAAAAGACAAGGTTGCCTTGTTCCTAACCGAGGGTCTTCTTCCTAAGGGTGGCGTAGTTTTGGTGAATGGCAAAAAAATGGATTTTGCATCAGGAATTGATATAATCGCCACCTCGCCCTCGAAAAAAGTAGAATTCCTGTGGATAATTCCTCCAGTGGAAAAAGACATCGAAATAGCCGGCACTATTAATATGAAGCCTTACGGTTTTGAACGGGTAGGTAATGTGGCAATCAATAGTGGACAGCAGTCAATGGCGATTCCAATGCTAAGAATCCAAGGTAAAGTGAACAACGATTGGCATTGGCTCAAACGTTTAGTGTTTTGGGGATGTTTGGTATTTGTTTCGATTATAAGTCTTTATAAGTTTTTTCTAGCTCCATTTTTTCTTTACCGCCGTTTTGATCTTAGAGGTCTGCGTGTGGAACTTTTTGAAGACGGCAAAGCAATCCCTCTATGGGAGCATGATTTTAGGAGCCGCATTTATGGCGCAAGAAAAGCTCTCATCGGGCAGAAAATACCACGTACTGGATGGATACCCCTATTTTTGAAGGGGCGAATGATGACGGCTCAATCTTCGTTATTACCCTTGGGCCTGTTGATCGAAGTTGACAGGGGAAAACGCAAACCATTGTTAGGTAAGAAAATACAGGTAAAATACGGTGTAGGGTTAGTTAATGCTATATTTGAAAATAGCAAACCTGAAGAACGTAGAATCACTTTACCAAATTCAAAATTTAAATTATTATTTCACTTAAAATAAAAACAAAATGGCAACAAAACCACAACTTGGAAGATCTCTTTACATTGGATTAGGCGGCACAGGAGCTAATGCACTTAGGCAGCTAAAGAAGCGTTATTTGGAAGTTTATGGTCATGTAGATTTGAAGAATCATGAACTGCCAGAGTTTGTAAAATTCCTTGTATTCGATACAGATAGGGACGCTCAACTTACCTCAGACAATAAGGTTACAGCATACAATCCGATCGCTGCTGGCAATGGAAAGGGGAAGGCAATGAGTGTCAACTTCAATCCTGCTGAGGTTATTGGGGTTCATGCTGAAAATTGTAAAAATGCAATTCAAAATGTTACAAACAAGAAAATGTTTGAAGGTTGGTTTCCTCTAGGCAATGATGAGATTATTAAAAAACTTGGCGATTTAAAAAAAGGTGCTAGCCAAATTCGCTTGTTTGGAAGAGTTGCGTTTTTTTTCAATGCAGATAGGATTCAAAAAGTTATACGAGATGCAATCAATGAAATTATGGCGGTTGATCAAGCCAACAGTTTTTTTGATCCTGTAAATAATGATTTGAATATTTATATTGTTGGTTCACTGGCTGGAGGTACTGGATCCGGTATGTTTATGGATACAGCCATGATGTGCAGACATATTATTACTTCGGGTTCTAATTCCATAGGAGCCAAGATACGCGGTTATTTTGTTCTTCCAGAGGTGTTTATGAATGCTAGAATAGCAACGGATAAGGAATTTCCAAGGATTTACCCCAATGCTGCCGGTGCACTAAAAGAACTTGATTTGTTTATGGAGTTTTTGGATCCTGGTCAATATAAACAAAAATCGGATGGAGGGTCATATACATTAAAAGAACAAATATGGGACCCCCGATTTAGCCCTATCAATGAAGATTCAGAGAAAGAAGAAATTACCATTCGTTATCTCGGAGGCGAGGCTGTGACGCTTCGTGAAAGACCCTTCGACGCAGTTTACTTGGTGGGCCAATCCAATACAGCAGGTAATACCATAAATAGCCTTAACGATATTAGTGTATATCTGGCCAAATCTTTGTTCTCCCTTTCAGGTGCAGCTGCTACTGATATAAACTCGGGCGATAATAACACCTTCGATGATAAAATTAAGAACGATGATAATGAATTATTCAACGGAAAAATACCCTGGGTTGGGGGAATTGGCGTTTCTGAAATAGTTTACAATAGCTACGAAGTGAGGAAGCATCTTGCTTTAAGGGCTATTGATCAAAGTTTGACTTTCGCCCTAAGTGATGAGGTTGAAATCGCCGAGATTGGAAAAAATGTTCAAAGATTTTTGGAAGATAGCAAATTGATAGAAGAAGGGGATAATCAGCACTTGGTTAAAATGCTAATGTCTGAAACGACGCCCATAACCATCGAATTGAACGAGGAAGAATATGCAGTACCTGAAAACAAGCTCAATGATAAAAGAGCATATTTGAAAGGGCAGTTCGAGAAAATGGCTGCTTTAGCTCAAAAGTTAAAATCTGAATCACTCGAGAAAATTAAGCATCTCAAAACTGCTTTACCCGAAAAGGGCACTTTGAAGGCCGAAATTAGAGTGGTTGAAGAAATTCAGATTAGATTACAAAGCAATATTGAAGAATTAAGAAAGGATCAAGAGGTAGATGCATTGAGAGCAGAGGAGTTAAATAAACAGCGCGATGCATGTCAAAATGAGATCAAAGATTTTCTCAGTATGAACGCTGTAATGCGTTACCTCAAGAAGTCGGCTTTGATGGAGTCCGTCAATACATGGAGTGAATTGTGTAGGAATTTGTTGGAAATTGATCAGTTTCAAGAGGCAAGAAGGCTCGCGTTAGACCTTTGTTCAAGCTTGACCAATTTACTAGATACCGAAAAAATCAAAGAAGAAAATGAGTTTCGATGGTTGACTCGCATATCGGAGGATGTGAGAAAAGAAATTTCAAATCGAGAATATGGAAGCATCGCATCAAAGTATCCAAATGCATTCACCATTAATCAGCATTCTGATGAGATGCAGCAACCACTAAATATCTTTAGCGAAAATGCATGGAATCAAGATCATTTCATAAACGATCTTCAAGATAAGTGTGCTAAGTCCGTGAAAGAAGGAACCTCTGTAGAGGATCTGTGGAAGAATTTAAATGGACAGTTAGTCGATGATGTTTGTGGGTTAGCATTATCCAGCATTGTGAATATAAAGGAAGATAAGTTAGAGCAGTTGTTAAAAGAAGGAATTGAGGAAAGCAAAAAACACGGAACAGCTTCCGAATCTATACTAGGACAGACTTTATCCAAACTTTTGGCTAAAAGTCTTCCTTTGATTAATTATTCAAATTCTTCCACTTTCTTTAATGGAAAGAACGAGTCATTGAAACAGAGCTTAAGAACGAAATTTTACATTTTTATTCCTACCAAAGACGAAAAAGATAAGGGGTTAAATAAATCTATAAAAGATCTCCTTAATAAACTTCATTCAGATGACGATACACTAGAATTTAAGGTGTTGCCTGCGCCGGATCAAATGGATCGTATTACAGTTTTTAGAAGGCTGTTAGCTTTACCTGTTTATGAATTATCAGGAATCAGAATGTATCTCAAAGACTATGACTTAACCCACACCCAAGACCTTAGGTCTGGTATGGTTTATCATACGAATTACAATTGGTTTAAAGCCATGAAGCAAATTGGTTATAATTTGTTGGAAGGATCTTCCGAGAGCAGTCACAATAAGCTTAAGAGTTTTGTATGGTGTTTGTTGATGGGCTGGATTAAGTGGGAAGGAGAATTTTGGAAAGTTACGTCAAATGTACTCACAGAAAATACCTTTAAATTGAGACGCGATCAGTTATTTAAGGAATTAATGATGGAAGGGTCTTACAACAAAGAAGTTGATGAGTTTATGAAGAAAAAAATGTCTTCGGTTGCCGAATTAAAAAATGCATTCTTTGCTAATGTCGCTAAAACCGACCTAACATATGATTTTTCCGGCTATCTAGGCAACAAAGCGATTAACCCCTATGCAGCTAGTATTACCTCTACTAACATATTTGGTAGCTCCTATGATAGTGTGCAAGGAGGGCCCACCGCAAGGAATCAACTTGCAGCCGAACTTGAAATTCTTAAGGAACTTGCCAAAGAGGTTGAATCATTGTAAAAGGTAATGAAAGTTAAGCGGCTTCTTTTGGTTGCGCAAGTAGATCAAAACTTACGTGATGACATCCTGTTTTCTGCAATCGAAAATGATAGGGTAACTAATTTCTGTTCATTGTTGTTTAAAAATCATGATAATTCATGGTTTGGGTCTTTTCTTGATAGAGAATTTGTTTTCAAAAATGTAGGTGAAACCGGGGGGCTGATTGATTCAACGATGGCTCTTGAAGTCAAGAAGGAGTATGCAGATGATAATTTAGATGACGATTTGTTGGTTCTATTTGTTACAAATGGCGCGAGCCCTTCTGGATCTTTGTACTCGGATTTTTTAAATTTCTGGAGTAGTTCAGGGTATCGCACCATGATTTCTGATGTGTTTGTCTTGAATATTGATAAGGGAAACCTCAAAACGAATTCGGATGTTCGAGCAATCTTTGAGGTTAAACAGATTACTCAGCAGGGAGTCGCTAATTACTCCAGTGGAGAATGGGCGGCCTTAACTGTACAACTAGCTGAATTTCTGATTGTTACCCCATCAAGTCGATTTGATCGTCCTAACCAAAAATATACCTTAGGCTACTCAGGTGTGGCCATCAATATCCAAGAGGGGAAGAGATACCTGTCCGCAAAATCGATGAAATGGCTTATTGATCGTGAATTAAAACCGGTCGATCTCAACTTTATCCTAGGACATGTCAATCCAGTGATCAGGAAGTTCAAAGATCGTTTTAGTGAGATTATAAGTCAACATGTTCACCCTACTTGTGACGATTTATACGTGGGTGTTACCCTTGAAAATCCATCAACCATAGATTTGCTCAAAAAGTATGAGGAAAGGATTAAAGACTCGGAGGTTACTGCTGATGTAGAAAGAAAAATTGAATTACTTGTAGCATCCATTCGTGCAGAACTTATTTCAAAGATAGATGAATTAAACAGCCTTAGAGAAAAGCAAGCCTTTGTACAAGCAATTTCAGGTATATTTCCAGAGGTGAGTACAGGGAAACCAATTCGTGATTGGGAGACTCTTTTTGAATTATATAATGCTCCCGTTGCTTCATTGCAATCCTTGGGTATAGAACTTGAATTGGAACAAACTCAGATTATGCGTAGGGCTCTCGATGAAGCCCAAGATGTTAATTTATTGATTTCAGATGCTCAGGCTGATATTTTTAGAAGCCAACAATTGAACCGACCAATAAGTGATAGTCAAGAGAAAAATTTGCTGGACCTAAAGAGCAAATTGAAAGCAATAAAGGAGACCTCCATAGATGCCTCAGAAAAGTGCCGATCAAATTACAAGAATGCATTTAGTCAAGTTAGTAAAGATATAATTCAAAAAAACGCCGATAAAATTATCCAAGACGCTCAATACACACCCTCGACGGCACCTGAAGCTTTGGAGCCGGTTTTTGCACCATGGGTGATTATGTGGATGACAGGCACAATATTTCCTTCACTAGTTTGGTTGATAATTGATTTGGGTTGGATGCATGAGTTTCTCCATTGGTCGATCACCTGCGCCACCTTGGTCATCATTGCTTGGGTCATTATTATTGCCAAACGTCTCTCACGCAAGAAGCCTGAAGAATTAGATGTTACCATTGAAATGAAGCTAAAATTTTCTTTAGCGTGCAAGAAGTTAGCAGATTTATATTTACTAACGGCTTCTCTTAGGAATTTCAATAGGCTGATGGAAGAGCAAGTGCAGCTTTTCCTGGAAATTCAAAACATGGATCTCCATCAGGTTAACCCAATTCTAGAAGAAAAGTTAAATTTAGTTTGTTTGACTATTGACCAAGCTTTCTCTAGTAAAAACAATGAAATAGTTTTAGCCGATAATAAATCGTTTGAAAGGTATTTTGAAGAGGTTTTTTCCAAAGAAGTTCCTAATGTACCATTTCTTTTCCAAAAGAAAGAGAGAGTTGAATTGTTTAGGCATCCTCTCAGAAAGTATAAAGAATCTGTTGATCATTTTTTTGAAGAATTCGGCTTGTGGGCGAATCAAAGAAGTGTCGATTTAATAAATTTTGCTCTTTTCCAGCATTTGTTACAAAAAAGGGAAGTAAAGCCCAAATTCTTGAACCAATCTTTGCCAACGGTTGATGAAATTTTTCAGAAGAGTGTAGTGAACCTCGTATCTTTAAATTCTAAATCTGCCCCTCAAGAAGCACAAATATACATTTTCCGCTATGAAAATGATCAAGAGCGTCCGCTTATAGATGAATTCGACAAAACGGCGGACCGATTCTTCCCAGAATCTCGAACTGGTAACCTGCAGAAAATTGGCACTAAGAATCCAAATCGTGTTGGTTTTTTGAAATTGCATTCTATTGATAATCGTGATTTTGTATTGGATTCGACCAAGGATTTTTTTAGAAATGTTGGTGATTCTTCTGATTATAGGATTAAATGGGTTGATAAAATTGAGGATGAAGAATACGATAATCAAACGGATTTCCGGACGGATTTAATTTCCCTTGAAAATGAGAATTTTGTTGTTTACTATCCTAATAACGAAATTGAAAATGAGCGAGCGCGAAAAACTTTGGAATATGCAAACCTTGCAGTTCCTGAGTTAATTAAGTTTTTTGGGAGTTACGGTTTCTCTAAAGAGACCAAGGGACGTAAAGTACCAATTTATCTTGCCGGTTCCCAAAGCGACTATAATAGACTCTTTTTAGAAATCGTTGGTTGTGAATCGCCACCTATCGCCGAATCGGCTGGCTTATGTTCAACATCAATTTCCTCCGATGGCTCAATGAAGTGTAATGGGATTTTCATAAATTATCAATGTAGATCAACTAGTGAGCTAGGCTTACCAAAGGACATAAATCCAATTGATCTAAAAGTGGTCTTATTTCATGAATTGGCTCATTATAATCACCATTTTTGTATAGATTTTACACGAAAGGATAAATATTTTAACTGGGAAGGAGAAGGAGTTGCGGTATTTTTTGCTAAAGACTGGGGGAGTTCTATTCCTTCAGATGCCAAGCCTGAATTAATTTCATTGTTAAGTGATACTGGTGATTATAGGGACTCATATTGGGTTGGTTATCACGCATTACTATTACTTAACAACAAAGGAGTCCTTGATAAAGTGCTTAAACTGAGCTACACTTCTGATATTACTGATTGCATTGAATCTGTTACGCAAGAAGGAATTGATTTGTTTATTACAGAATGGCAAAATCACTGTAAAAGTCAGATGATCAATACCATGAATACCACCGTTGAATTAGGTGGTAATCTTCAAGCTTAAGCGTTGAATTCAAACTAACAGGGGGCTCTTGGAATTAACTGATTTGTGTTATTATAAGATTTTTTAACCAAATTTTCCCTTTGGGTTAAGGAATATTTCGGTAGTATTGATATTGAGCCTTGTATTTTAGAATAGTTAGGTTTTCCTTTAGAGTTAATTCCTTTTCAAATTCCTTGTACCATTCATCGTTAAATTGATTGTATTTTTTGTCATAGGTAGCCCAATCTCCTTCTGTGTAGCTCTCCCTTTCATTACCTATCGTTTCTATAAATTCAGAATATTGTTTCAAATAGGCCTCCTTTGAATAAGGCTTGCATGTAGCAAAATAAAAAAGAGTGAGGCTAATCACAGAAAATAAAGTTATTCCTATGATTAAGTTAAGGGAACTAAATTTTGTTTTCATAGAAAATTATTTTAATAGTTAATTGATTTTGATTGATATTAGTGGTATCTTAGAATAAGGAAAATTAGAACTGATACTCCTAAAACAAGAAATAAACTAAATAATGGATAAAAATATATCATAAACAGAATAAATATTGCTATCAAAATTATCAAAAGAATACTATTTTGATTATTTAACTTACCTTTTTGCATATATTTTCAAATTTAGATAGCAAGTTCTTCGTTTTCTTCATTTGTGATTTTTAAAGATCTAAGATTTTGATTTTTATACATTTTCAGATTATTTATGAAAATTAGAATAAAATCTATAAACAGTTCAAAATCTCCTAAGGTTAGTGCGTTTAATGGGTGTGTTCTTAATTTTATCCGAGTCCTAGGTTTTTTCTCTTTGTTTTTTTTGTCTTTGGTTGTAGGGGAGAGTAGGCTGGGGTTGGGCTTGGCCCTTGCCTTTCTGGCCTTTTGTTGGCTTATTTCTCGGTGGATAGTGGGTTTCCCGCTGCGGTCTTGGTATGGTTGGGCGATTGTGGGTCTTTTGTGTGCTTTTGTTTTACAATTCAATGATAAAAGTAAGCAAGGTAATGAGTCCAGCGATGATGATAAAACCTTCGTTAAAGACGAGGAATCGAATGAAGTGAGGGATCTTGGCGGCAGAGACCAGGGCCAAAATGCTCTTAATCATATTTCGATGCGATGGTATGATTTTGCGAAGCGTTTACATCAGATTGACTATACAACTAGGCACAAGGCGTTTCAAGATTCTAGAACCTTCCGAGACAGTTTGAGGTTTAAGGATATGGGCCAGCATCCTTTGAAGGTGATGTCCAATCTATATTATCATTTAATTGACCATGACGTTTCCAAATTGGATATGCTAACTGAAGATCTACGCCGTAAGGCGATCAAGGAAAACATGAATGCATTGCAGGCAGCAGAGATGGTGACCACGATGATTCAGGAAATAGATTACGTTCTGGTCCACGATGAGACTTGCAAGGAAATGATGGACCGTGGAAATGCTTTTGTTAAAGAATATCACCAAAAAAAATTACCTTGTTTGCCTTCAATTTTTGCTGGAGTACAGGCGCCATATGAGTTTGCCCATAACCAGAAGGGAGATTGTGATACAAGGACAATGTTGGCTCACATGATTTTAACTCGATTAGGTATATCATCGAGTATTTGGCTTAGCGAGTCGTATGGCCATTCAGTTCTGGGAGTGGCAGTCCCGGTTGGCTTTGGATCTTCCAACTATAAAGTAATACAAGGGGTTAAGCACTACGCGGTAGAGCTCACTTCCAAAAATTTTCAAATAGGCATGTTAATCCCCGAGCAGCAAAATATGAAAAACTGGACCGTTACAAACTATCAAAATCTTACGCCATGAACACTATGATTCTAATCCAAACCTTAATGGCCTTTGCTATGGGGATCTCGTCTTTACTGTTGGTCTACAAAATCCTAAATGGGTATCTGGATAAACGCTACCAAATGTCTGAGAATCGCAATACCGCTTACGGGGTTCTGCAGACGGGAATTATTTTGGCAACCGCCATAATGCTTAGGACCATTGTGGACTCCGCCATTAACGCCTTTAGGCTATTTTCTCAGTCTGGTTTTAGCCTTGAAGACGTTTTGATGGTTATCTTGTACTCAATGCTGTTCGTGTTGATTGGCGTGGTCTGCATATTGTTACTTATCGCCTCAGCGACTTTACTGCTTTTTTATGTATCCAAAGTTGATGAATGGAAAGAAATCAAAAACAACAACGTAGGCGTTGCCCTCATCTCAGCCGCTGTGGTTTTGGGCTTATCCTTGGTAATCGGCGATAATGTTGGCCACCTCTGCGAGTCGATTCTTCCTTATCCTGAAACTTTGTTCGTGCCGTAGGGCTAGGATCCAGATCCGCGTACATCCTTTTGAGTCGCCAATGCCTCTCTTCAAAGTTATTTAGTTACTACACGTCTGATGCAACCACCTCCCCCCGATTTTGGCCATCCATTGTAATAAGTGTCAGGTGCGAAACCCATTTCTCTGTAAACAGCCCATGTGGCTTTACCGGATTGATGCTTTAGAAGGGCCTATTCGGTTATAATTTCGGCGAATCTTGATTTTTTAGTGTTTTTTTTTGAAATCAAATGAATTTTCTACTTTCAAAAGTTTGCCTTTTAGGGGTGCTTATGATTAACTTTATTAACAGAGTTATTTGGAATTCAAGGCAATTACAGTTCAAGAAATACTAAAAATCTAATTTCGACAAACATAAGTGGAGACCAGAACCCACACAAAAAAACGGGGCGCAATCCGAAAAGCCTTATGAGTAGGAAAAAAATATAACTATTATGCTATTTGGAAATTTAAGAGAATTCGCAGACGCGATTATTTCAGGCGACAAATATAAAGCGCCTTCTGGTAATTTAAGAGAACTTGCCGATGCAATTATTTCAGGCGAAAAATACAAAGCACCATCAGGTCCTTTAAGAGAATTTGCAGATGCAATAATAAGTCGGGAAAAATATAAAGTAAGTAATTCCGAATTAAGGGATCTTGCCGATGCAATTATTTCAGGCGAAAAATACAAAGCCCCTAGCGGTTATAGGGGTTTGGCTGACGCTATTATCTCCGGAGATAAATATAAGGTCTAAACTGCCCCATCAAAGCATATTCGCGATTGAGACGGGGACTCAGTGGCGAATCAAGCATTCGTGCTTCTGTCAAAGTTTGGTGATCGGTTTATAGCATGTTTATTCTAATCCGGCCATGTTGCAAATGTTCAAACCGTTTTGGGCAGGTTAATAAAAGATATACAAACGAAAAATTTTTTAAAAATGACTACCAAAGAAAAATCTTGATGGTTCTTTAAAACTTTATTCTTTAATATTGATAATTACTTGTAATGTTGAAAACAATAGCGGAGACCATACAGCACTTGCAATAACTGGTTGACACCTAAAATCCGAATGAGTAGGATAATTAAATGTTTATTGATATGGAAAATAAAAAACTAGAAGAGTTCTTGGAACTTTTAGATAGTTGTTCAGAAAATGTATTTGATGAAAAGAAAATACAATCTGATATTTATCAAATTTTAAATGAAATTAAAGATAATTCAGTTTGGGAAATGCTAAGGTTGGCTTGTTCAGTTAATCAGATCCCGTTTTCTGATGGTGAATCAGGCGAAGAAATTGCGCGAAATATTGTGGATAGAGCAATTGAAAAAGCTGTTCGAGAAAATAATGTGGATGATTTGACCACGATAGCCGATGAATTAGAAAATTCTTTAGAGTTTGATGACTTGGCTGAAGAGGTTAGAGAGATAATTAGGGGCATTTCATAAAATTAATTCTATTGTATTTCACAATATCCTTAGCATTAAATATTGCTTTTGCCTTGTTTTAGAAAAAAGGGAATTAATTCCTTTACAAGGAAAATTTATATCTTTTAATTTGATTAGAATTTGTCCGATTTTAGTGGATTCTTTTCTGAACGAGTATATTTATTTACCTAAATAGCACACCAAATCAACTCTTCGGTTTATTTGGAGGTTGGAGGTTAATTGCTTGGTGCCTTCGGTGATGGCTCCTCTGCCCTCAGCCGATATTTGATCCGGGGGCACACCTTGGCCTATCAGCCAATTGCGTATCCAGTCCGCACGGCGTTTCGATAGTTTTAGGTTGTGTTCTTTACTGCCACGGGCGTCGGCATACCCCACCACTGTATAGCGTTGACGGGTATTTTGCAGGATGAGGTCGGCCAATCGAGTTAAATCCGACATCGATCTGCTTTGGGGAACATGTCGATCCGTGTCGAAGTAGATGCCCTGCAGACTGGCTACAACAGACCGGGTTCGGGGGATGGCGCGATAAATATCGCTTTGTTCACCGGCCCTAAGTGCGGCCGATGGAGCCCCTCTCACCTTGTAACCTGCCCGGAAATTGGTTTCTACCGCACCAGCATCTCCGTTATGTGCGGATTGAGTGGATCGGTATCCAAGCGGAATAGAACGTGTCAGGTATAGGCCCCCTTCGGCATCGAATCGGGGGCCCCATTCGTCACTAGTCGATGAAAGCGAGTTCATCCAATAAGGGCCGTCCCATCGGGTCCATACCGTGGTATCGGTTCTTCTGAAGTAGATGATCTCCATTCTAAGCGAGGAATCGGCATGACCGTTGGACGCCAGGTAGAGGGTTCGTCCATCGGTGGATAAATAGGGGGAGCGCTCGGCATAGGGGGTGTTTACCAAATTACCCAAGTTGATGGGGGGTGTCCATAGCCCATCCTTCCTCAAGGAGACATAGAGGTCGGTGTTGCCCCAAAGGTTAGCATTCCACAGCCAACCCTTCTTGTGGTAGGAACCAATGCCGCCCGGCCGATCCGATGCAAACAGAATCACTTCGCCATGAGGCATGTAGCCGTCATATTCGCCATAAAGGGAATTCACCGGCTCGGGAATATGCATGATTTGTCGCGCACCCCCTTTGCGGTTCAACAGAAATAAATCGGGTGAGGTATAAGCCGCATCTTTTGCGGTTGGTCCCAAATTTTCGCTGTAGTTGCCCATCAAAAGGTATTCATGGTCACTAATGACCTGGTTGATGACCTCATGGGCATCGGTATTCAGATCAAGCCAGGGGCGGGCATCCTCGTAGATCCCCCTGCCTGGGTCGGCACGAAAAATGTCTTCACCCCCCATGCGTCGGGTTTGGGTGAAATCAATCTTGTACTCAAAATGCCCGCTTCGGTCCATCCCCGCAAAAAGCAGGGAACCGTCAGGATGAGGACAAGGATGCGTTTCCGATTGAGCCGTATTGATGGTATGGCCTAAGCGCAGAATATGCATGGGGTTGCTATCAACAAACAATACGCCGCCTCTCCGCGATTTGTAACCCGCCGAAGTGCCGGCTTTTATGCCTTCGAACGACTGCCCATCCCCTTTAGCATCATTGCGCTCCATTGCATCGGAGGCCGGCGCATCGTTGTTGCCCTCTGTCCGGCATCCGATGGCCAAAAACACGATCAGAACTAGGGGGCGTGGGAGAATAAAAGTCGAATAAAGTTTCGGAATTTGCGTATTTCTGAACAAATTAATGACTCATTAAGTAAAGTCATGTAAATTTATTCATTCGTCACCGCATTCTCATCTACCTTTTCGTCAGTCGTCAACTTTCCTGCTGAGAATTGATATAGCAACGACTTAAACAAGCGTGCCCCGCAGGCAAATCGTGATAAGGCGACCTCCGACAATCTAATGATTTCAGGGTTTTTTAGACTTATTTCTTGGCCGCTGGAACGTATAGCTTGAAATTCCTTCATGAGAAAGGCGATCAAATCCTTATTTCTCTGCTCTCTAACTGTAAAAAACTGTTCATCAATACCCTGGGTCAATGCATAATCATTCGCTGATTGGATGGCATTTACAAACAACTGCATCAATGCGAGCAATTCCAACTCCATTTTGTAAATAGTATCATGATCTATTGTACCGTTGGGACATAATTCCTGTAAGGTCCAATACGGCGAATAGAGTTGCACAACAAAATAAGTGGTTTTTATTGCCTGGTATTCGGAAATCGGTATAAGTAGGTCAACTTTGTCAAAATCCTCTACATCGGCATCCAACGGACGGGCCTTTACCAAAACATTCATTTTGATTAGTTCTTCGGTATAGTCTCGTGCAATTTTGGCATAAAAACCGTTTTCATTTCCAAATTGAGTCAATTGCAATCGATCCATCATACGATCGTCGCAGCTGGTCCACAGAATAAGACCGGGTTTACTCATTCTTGTTTGTAAGGACTTGGCGATATTTTTGGGTACCCAAGGGAATTTATTGGATAAGGCAAGTCCCAAATGTAGGAGTTTGCCAAGCGGTGCCTTATTTGGGTAAATTCTTGCCCAATAGGTATAAGAAAGTTTTCCTTGTTGCCAGGAATTGGGTTTGTTTACCCAAGTTCCGGTTTGGGGATCTGAGTCACTTTGGCTTTCCGTTTCAGCATTGAGATTTACTGAGAGCAATTGATCAACATAGCGGTTTAACTCTGACCAAAGGCCCTTGTGCATGCCCCAGACGCTATGGGCATAGTGAGCGCGCTGTTGGTCCATTAAATGATCCAATAACTCCTGCATTTCAGAAAATTTCTCTCCGGCCTTTGCCATTAGCTCCTCTCGCTTAGCAAGAATCTCGCTTAATTTAAGGTTGTATTGAGTTTCCTTTTCTTCGCGTTGAACAAACAATGTTGCGACCAGCTCTTTAAACGATGCGATTTTCTCCGTTGTTTTGGCGGATTTGGACCTGGATTTGGCGTCGCGTATTCGGATGTCTAATTTCCCCAAAACCTCTTTACGTTTGGCTTTTAATTCCTTGATATTGGCATCAATCTCTTCGAGTTTTTTGGTAAATGGTGAAGATTTAAGAGCCTTTTGTGTTATTTTGATTTTATTCAGCAATTCAGCATTCTCTTTGTTCTCTTTGTCAATAATCTTAGCGTCCAAGCGATTGACCAGTGAGAAGTACTTGATCCATTCAGGGTTAAAATAACTGCGCTTGTCCTCGCCGCTTTTAGTTTGTACGAACAATGTTCCAGGCGACGAAGGCGATCCTAAAGTCGCTTCGATATTCAGCTCCCGGCGAACTTGTTCGATAAGGCCAAATAATTCATCTTCAGAAATATAGCTAGAGCGTGCGTTATCTCGTAGAATTAAAAGCTCCAATTGGTCAATTTGTTGATCGTCGTTTAGTTTTTCGCGGATCATTTCCAATAAGATCGGCTTGCGCTCCTTGGCTTTTGTTTTTTCAATGATTTTTTGAGCAACTGACGGATTTATAGAGGGTATTTCCGTGTAATGTTGAATAAACAACCGTTTATCGGGACCAAGCAGGTACTTGTAATTTGTAAAAACCCACGTGAGTTCTTCGTCATCTAATTCTAGTTCCAGTAGATCGTCCTGTTCTTCGATATCCCTGCTCAGTTGTGTCTTCTTGCTTTCATGATCAATCTTGTCAATAGTAATCGGCGCATATCGATCAAATAAATCCAAACAATCAAGGATGTCCCTCAAAGCCTGCTCAATAGAACCATTAATCTGATTAAAATAATCATTATTGAGCGGCCATTTACGCTTCACTTCTTTGCCCGCTTTATCCTCGGGATGCGCATATATGTTGCGAATTACCACCATCGTATCAAAGTAATCCACTAGGTGACCGAGTGGGGTGGTACGGCCTTTCATTATGGCTTGTATGGATGATTCAAAGCCTTCATCGAGCCCTTCATTCACCACTTGGCGTAGGGCTTCGAAGATTGCCTTTAGATAGCCAACAGAGGAATGTCGAGCCGATTTGTCTAGGATCACCTTGAGAGTGGATTCGTTGGTGTGACCCGCGAGCATTCTCAGGAAGCTTTGCCAAACACCATAACTGGGTTTACGCGAAGAATATCGATAGAATTCAGCTTCTATCTCTTCAATAGGAGAACCAGCTTTCTTGTACTCCCCAAACAAGATTCCAACCAAGTAAATCAACAGCGTTTCGCTGATATCCACCAGCTTTTTATGCCGTAAAGCAGGGTCCGTAATCGCATCTAGCTCCCTCATAGGGGAGGCTAGTTGTTTGGGAAGGATCCTATTCATTATTTTTTTATTGTTCCAATTCCCGAATATAAAGCAAACCATACCACCCACTTAAGTAGGTAGTATGGTAGGAAGTGCCTGCTTTATAGCAAAAGGGTTTTCTGCTTTTTTCAGATTAAGACCAGGCCTCCATTAGGCCATGGCTCTTAGGTCCGACCACAAATAAAATTATTGGAGTCGGATCAAAATATTACGACATTAACTCACTACGAATAAGGTCATACAAGGCCTGTTCTCCTTTTGTAACTTTTTCATCTGCCTCAAAAATTGCTGCCAGATCATTCATTACAGCTCTTTTATTTTCAAAGTTTTCCTTTACGACACCAAGGCAAAAGCCAAATTCTCCAGCGATCGCATCAAGGCCACCTTGCTCGTTTGATTTCGTATACCAATCTATGGCTTGTGCCATTGATTTCTTCACTTCGTCAATTTGGTTGGGTACCCACTCGAGTAGCTTTTCAATGAAAACATCAATTTCTGATTCTGTGATTTCCCCATCATGGGATATTGCTGTAAAGTAAAGAAAGCTGAGACAATCCAGCGGCGAAAGATTTTTTGGTCTAGACATAAAGTAAATTTTTTAAAATTGGTTAAACGGTTAAAGATGTAGTATTATTTCAAATATAATTAAGAGTTTGCGTAAAAAAAACCCTGAGAGACATTTAGGGACGGATAGATAATAAATAAGATTAAAACCCTTCTGGCCTGTTTATATCTTCATATGTATCAGGATTTATCAATTGAATTATTTCTTCAACCTCAATAAATCCTTCTCCACCAGCCCCCTCCTTCCACATAGGTAATCCTTTCGATTCTTGGATGGTCTTATAACGATTTCTCCAAATAACTTCAATAATTTCTAGGTAACTGCCTTGATTCTGATCACGCCTAACTAGTTCAAAAAAATCCAGGCTTCCACCATTTTCGTACTCTAAGGTTAAGCAATTTACATTTCCTTCGTCATCAAAACCAGATGAGCCACTACCCATTCGCTCAAAACTAACTTCCTTAATATCGTCCCAGCCTGCAATTGCAGTTAGCCCTATGTCCTCAGGGAAATTTTCCGTGTGCAGACTAAAGATTCCATTTTTATTGATTAGGATAGGTGAAGCTATTTCATTCCAAAAACAAAGTGGAACGGCCCACCAAACCCGTTTCATCACCCCGCGTGCTTCTTCAGGTGCATTCAATAGAATTGGAATTGCCTTGTGCTCTCGAAGATTGTTCGCTATTGCTTCAACTTGACTTTCATTTAAAATTGGGGCAAAATCAGTATCGTTAAAATAAGTCACCCAATCTGCCAAGCATCCCTTAATTCCACCTCTCCAATTGAACATATAACTTGGCGCCTGCCATTTTTCAAAATACGCATTACGTTCATCATCGGATATATCCAAATAATTTGTGCCCGGAATGCTAATCATTGGGTAACCCATCTCCTCGTCTTCCTCCCCGTCAACTTCCTCGTCTTCCTCCCCGTCAACTTCCTCGTCTTCCTCCCCGTCAACTTCCTCGTCTTCCTCCCCGTCAACTTCAATCTGCTGCACTTGACCCTCCCAGGTTTTCCTCAATTTAGCAAAAAAAGCAATGGGGTCATCCTCTTCTCCCGTTTCAGTTTGAGTTGTTATTCCACTTCCTTGGATGTTTGAGATAAAACTTTTTGCCGCCTCTACGGCATCCTTTGCATTTGTAAAAACTGGGTTATTCAAGGGCCGAATTCCATTGGATACTTTTTCTATAGAACTGGACCCAGTCATTACTTGTTCTACAAATTCCACATCCCTACAATAAAACCCCAATTTGATGGTGTCTTTAGCGGTGTTAAAGTACAAATGACTTCCTTTTGCAGAATGTATTCCAGGAAGGTGGATATCGAGAAAATTGTCTACATCGACTTTTTTAACCCGCGCATCCTTGTAGGTTTCTGTTATTTGTTTAGCTAATTCTTGCTGGATGCTCATAAATATTAATTAAAGATGATTTAAATATAGTATATAAATGATATAATCAAATATAGCATCAAATACAGTCTAGTTCAATTGGGATGTTTGACAAATAAGGTCAATGTGGCCATTTTGGTCCATTTTTATTGATTGCTGTCTTCAACTAAATAAGAACATTTCAGACAAATCTATGGCAAAAACGCCCTTTTCGCCCATTCTATCAAACAAGGGGTACTACATGATCTACAAATCTTTTTTTTGTATCTTTAGAAGGTTATTTTGGAATCGAGTCTCAAACGACCTCGGTCCTGAAACCAGAAAAAGTTAGAAATATTGATATTCTTAATTTAAATAAATTATCAATGAAAAAATGCAAATTTAATTACCGTCCAACATTTATTTACCTTTACTCTTGTGATAGTATTGAAGACTTAAAAGCCCAAAAATTTGAATATTTTGGGGAATCAGACTATAATTCTACAGGCACAATAGAATACAATATCACTGTTCGAAAAAAAGTTATTTTTAAGTACAGAATTCCTGTAAATCATATTGAAGAAGAAGATCTTAAAATTGATGAATTAGAAGGTAAAATTTTGATAAGAGAGATAAATGTTTATAGTCATCAATCAATTGATGCTTTTTATGATGAAGAGGAAACAAATTTTGAGCCCTGTTCAGTTTATTTTGGATTGGCATATAATTTTAATGGCGTTACCTTTAATGATGAGGAAGATGAGTTCGAAAACGATGAACTTGAAGAGTATGTGCCAAGAGATGGAGAAGTAGCAGAACAATATTTTGAGTATTTTTTAATAAACAATGGTAATCCCAAGGAAATTTATATCGAATAATGTAAATACCCCTAAAATGTAGACTTTTGAAAGCGGAAAAATTCCTTTAATTTCAATTACCATGAAAAACTTAACACTATAAACCTGTTTGGAAATAGGGTTACTTACACTATGAATTATGATATAATTGGAGACGTTCACGGTCATGCATACGAACTTATTGTACTCCTGAATAAAATGGGATACACCTTATCCCCCAAAGGACACTATCACTATCCAGGCAGAATGGCCATTTTTGTGGGTGATTATATTGATAGAGGCCCACAATCAAGAGATGTTTGCCGTATAGTAAGGCGTATGGTTGAAAATGAATCTGCGATTGCGTTAATGGGCAATCATGAATATAATGCAATTTGTTTTCATACTTTAAATACCTCAAGTAACGAATCAAATCAAGGGTACTTGAGAGAACATACTCTAAAAAATATAAAGCAACATTATGAAACCTTAGAATCTTATAATCATCAAGAGGAACTTGAACTAGATATTGAATGGTTTAAGAAGCTACCTCTTTATTATGAAAATGAATCATTTAGAGTGGTTCATGCCTGCTGGCATGCCGAAAAGATTGACTATTTGAAATCAGTTAATAACGATGAGAGTTTCAATAAACTTGGGATGTCATATGGTTTTTTGGAGAAATCGGTAGACAAAAAGTCAAAGGAATATGAAGCTGTCGAAATCTTGTTGAAAGGACTTGAGTCACCCACGCCAGGTGATATACCTTTTAAAGATAAGGATGGGAATGAGCGAAATGCTTTTCGTGTAAAATGGTGGGTGACCCCGGTTAACGCCACATATAAATCGATAAGTGCGCCACCAAATAATCATTTGCCAGAAATAACTATAGAATTAGACGTTCTTTCGTCAATTGACTTTTATAACCAGAACGACAAAATTATATTCTTTGGACACTATTGGCTAGACGGCGAGCCGAAAATTCAATCTTCTAATATTTGTTGCTTGGATTACAGCGTCGCCAAGAAGGGCAAACTCGTTGCGTATCGCTACGATGGAGAAGACTCGCTGAATAATAGCAAGCTTATTTGGTAAATTGGCTCAATTATGAAGAAGAAGTTCTATTTACTTAAAAGATCTCCGGATTTCACAAAAAATGGAATTATAGTAAAACGTAATGAAGTAAATAAATTATTCTCTGAAAGTAGAATTAACGGAATCCCCTTATCTCAAAAGCTTTGCGCTGAAGACGAATTATTTGTTGTAGAGTCGGATTATGGGATTTATGCACGTGGTATTGTTACTAAAAAGTCAGACATCATTCAGTTTTCCAATTTGTCTGAAATAATTGATTATTATACATCCAGGCGTCTTAATGACGAACCATATTGGTTTAGTTTAATAGAGAGGTTATTTAAAGCGCAAAAAGGAAATAAGAATGCCGTACTTAGTTTCCAGGAATATAGCGTCAATCTGTCATTACTGGATCAAGTGGTACGTCTAACCGGGAATTTAGGGCATCTAAAGAAAGTACAGAGCTCTCTTAGCCAAATTAGTAAAGATTTAGTTCATATAATTAATAATCCAAGACCTGAAGAAGCCATAGAGCTGTCGACGAAAATACCTAATTCACTTAGATTTGATTTATTCTCTTTATTTAGTAAGGAATATAAAGTTTCGCATTGGATAGATATCGATCATTTCGTGCCACAATCCATAGGAGGTCCGGGTAACATTATAGAAAATTTGGTTCCAGTTAGTTTTAGTTTAAATCGATATAAGAGCGATTCTATTCCTAAGGGGTTGTTTGAGCACGCCAAAAATCTCACGGAAACTCAAGATTATGTTAGTAAGGATATTTTGGACGAGAAAAGCGATTTTTTAAAGTCTCAGAAAGCAAAGGATAGCGCTATAAAAATAGTCAATATCGTTAACAATTTTCAATCAATAAAAAGAACTAAAGAATTTTATAAAGCGGTTTTAAATTATCACCATCCTGAATATGTTAATCTATTAGATACATCGCATTCTCCTGACCATTCGCGTTCTGTATAGGGGGGATTTTTCGAGAAAGGTTCTAATTTTTATGTTTTTTCCTTTATGATTTCGCTTACTTTTGGATATGGTTATTGGGGATGTAAATTCACAACTATTGTTCATTATTTTAAATAACATTATTATTTATTTGTATGGCAACAGCTCACTCCAAAGTCGTTTGAATTCAATTCCATATTGTTGCACCACAGGCGCCTCGAACAGTAGCAGGACGTTTTCCTGATTGAAGCGCTCTGCTGAACGCGTCCAATTGTAGGACCCTGTGAGGACCGCCTGTTTGTCGCGGATCATGAATTTATGATGCATATGATTCTCGGTTTGGTCAACCCGAACCTGAATCCCCTCATCGACCAGCTGCTGAATATCAGACCCGGCGTCGAAGGATTTGTCATTGTCGGTGAGTACACGTACACAAACACCCTTTCTGTGGGCTGCTAAGATGTCCTTTGTTATTTCATCGTCGCTGATCGTAAACACGCAGAGATCGAGTGTCTTCGTGGCTTTATTAAGCTCGCGAAGAATCAGGTTTTTGCAATCGCGGCCTGGACTAAAAGCCCATTCCGAAGCCTTAGAATCGCCCTGGGAGTCTGACTCTATACTTTCTGCCATTTGAATGAGACCAAACAATACTTGCAAAACCTCTTCTGAGGCTTTTCCCGCTGCAATTTGTTCCTGCGCCCGATCGAAACAGTGTCTTTGCCAAACCGAATAGGATTGCACTCCCCCTGCTTTGGTGAGCCCTATTTCCGCACGAAGCTCGCGGCGCATCTCCTTGGGGATACGGCCCAATTGGAAGACCCCATCTGTTAAACTATACATGCACCTTGCGTTTATGGGTTGAATATAATGCATCTCGCAACAATTGATGTTGCCCGAGTTTGCTTATATTACCCTTCAAAATTGAGTTCAATGAAAAAACAAACTTTGCGGTCACCCCGCCTGGAGGCGGCGCTGAACCTTTATCCCAATAACCATCGCCTTCAAAGGGCCATTAGGGCGGTATTGGAAGAACAAGAGGCCTATGCGGCCGATGAATTGGTGGTTTTGGCCGAGGAAGTCCTCATGCAGATTGCTTCGGTAGGAATTGCGCATTATTTGGCGCATGGTGATCTCCACAAAGAAGTTTACAACGACTACCTTGTTCAGTTATTCACTTCGGCGGGTCATGATCATAATGCGGGGCCTGTTTACCGTTGGGCGGCCAATATGGTCAAGGATTGCCCTGTATTAACGAAGAGCCCAAGCTACGCTTTCTTTTGGGAAACGAAGGAAGTCACCGAAAAGGAGGTTCTATCTTCGCGAGTCAATTGCCTCGGTGAATTACGAAACCGGGTCATGCATGGCTTTTTTGTTTTGCCACCGGAAGAAAACCGTAAGGAAGCGGAATTGTTGGGCGAATTGCTTGAAGATGCCCATCAAGTTGGATTGTGGCTGCGACCTCCGAATGAAAACGTTCATTTTATTCAAGATTTCCAATTCACTGGATCTTTTGTCCTGCCGGACTCCAATCAATGGCGGCTATATGCCCAGGCACCCACGCGATTCGGTCGCCTTGCCCAGCGTATTGTAGAGGAACAGGACCCAGGCTTCTGGGCTCAGGAAGAGGCTGCGCTACAACATGCTTACAACGAGGCTGTGGCCCCGCGAATGAACGAGGCTGTGAATGCTCTATTGAACTTTGTGAACAACAGGGAGCAGGGCGCCTTTGCGGTGTGGGTCCATCCGCAAGATCCTGATGCCGACGCTTATTGCGCACAAATCAGACAGTGCATACTGGAAAGGCCACAAACAAGGCTATTGGCTTACGGTCTCCATGATCAAGGGATTAGTTATACCGGTGATTTTCTGATGCATCGATTGATTGCCTTACTCAATCCAAATAACAATCCAGGGAAATCCGATAAGAAAAAGCCGGCGGATTTACTTAAAGCTGCTCGATCCACCACCACAGATCGGGTCATTGTGCTCGTAAATCGCGTGCACCTTGCTTTGTTCAGTCCGCAACATATTACGATCCTTCATAACATACTCTACGAGAATCGTATCCTCCTGGTAGCTGTTGGCCATCATTACGAACATTTCAATAGAATTTTTCATGCCGCTCATCAAGTGGAGCATCGCGCGGTCTTACCAACCGAGACGGAATCCAGAGCTGCATTACGCAATTACCTCCGCTTCAAGGGGCCATCGCACGAACGGGATGAAGACCGTGTGGCGGTCAACCTCTTGGAAGAAATTCTTGATAAACTTCTGAAAGCATTAGCGGGTGGAGAAGAGGTGTATGCCCGCCGATTTGCGGATGCGCATCATTTCGATATGGAGTATGTGCACGAAATTTTTGCCTTGGTTCACCCCTGGCTCCACAGCGACCGCAAACCCTTCGAGGAAGATGTCCTCGACGAACTGTATGGTTTTCCCAGCACGATGACCGAGGTCACGCCCATTTATTTGGCTTTGGGACGCCGTGATCTCAAACTGGAATACCAACACCACATTTTAAAAATTTAATCCAAAAATTGTAGTTATGGAAAAAGATACCCTTACCCATATTGCTTTATATAAGGAATTTAAAGTAGCCGATTCTTTTGAAAAAAAAATAGAAATCTTCAAAGTTTGGCTTGAGGCAATTGTAAAACTTAACTTAAGTATTCATGTAGGTTGGTTAATCAAAGAGTCTGGAGACAGCACACCTGATTTTATTAAAGTACAGCTCGTCAACTTCTTCCAAAAGCCACCAAGCATAGGGACATGCCTTTCCTTATCACGTTCCATTAATAATCTAATAGAAAAAAGAAATAAAAGCAATGGTAATTACCTTCCATTTCAGCAAGTTTTTTTTCATCATGATAAATTGTATTCACGATTATTGGAGCTGCGAAATGCCCATGCCCATTCTTCCGGTAAGATAAGTGAGGAAGACCTTGAGGTCATTGCCGCTGATATGCGAACGATTGCCCTTAATTCGTTCTACAAGGATATTAATTTGAGTTTTACAAAGTTGAGTGCTCACCTGTTAGAGCAGGGAATCCTGACTGACAAGGATGTACTGGATGAACCCCAAAACAACCTTTACGTACCCGTAATAGAAATCGACGGAATTATAAATGGTTCAGAAAGTGCGACTTCGATTGAATTATCTATTGATTATACACTTACCGTAAGCGAAAAAATCCCTCTATTTCCTATTTCTGTTAGCAACAAATCAGGAAAAATTTTTTACTGGAATCAACGTAAAGCCCAACATGGTTCCTACAATTCATACGATTTTTCTTCTGAATCACTGAATGTAAAAAACATTACTTCGATAACAGGGTTTCCCTTTGATGACTGGAAACAGTCTTCAGATCCTCTTTTTGTAAAATACCTTGAACTCCGTAACCGTGTTTTGGAATCCTCCCAAAACGAACCAAGCATTTCTCTGAGTTCTCTTTCTGACGATATTAATCTCGTTAAACATATTGAAAATGAATTAAATCTGAGACCAAGTGATTGCATGGTTAAATCACAATGGCTGAATGTACTATATCGCCGAGTCACAATTGAACAAGATATAGAAATAAGAAAGTATTATCTCAAATATATCGTAATTAATTGTGAAGCAGAGGTCAGTTTAGAGCTAATAAGAATGGCATTGAATTGTACAGAAGCCCTTTTTGAATGTGAATTGGACAAAAGGAAACAATCAGGTTTGATTGCATATTACCTCAAAGTGTTATTTAACGGTTATAGATTTGGAATAGATGTAGTAGACCGATGTTCTAAGATGCTGGTTCTGACTAAGAAAAGAACATCAAAATTTTCATATATTATTTCTAAATATAGAGGATGGGGTTTATTAACTAGTCTATTGGCATTTTGTAGCTTGTTATTTCATTATAACCTTTTCATCACTATTTCAGCTACAGCCCTAAGTACTGTTTGTCTATATGATTTTTATTTGGGATTACCAATTACGAGATTCCTAACTCTGCCGTTGAAAGAAATTAGTATCAATTCTGAATTTAATGTGCGCCCATATGAACAAATAGAAGCAATAGGTCAACTATTTACATTTCAAACCTTCAAGAAACATGGCACAACATATATAGGAAAAGAATTAAACACAGTTTCTAATCACGATTCCATGATCGGAAGCGCCCTTAGTTTCAGATTCCAAGAAGAATTATATAAATATATTTACCAGCAATTAAAAGAAGGCGTCACAAAAAAATCATTAAATGAACTCCATGAGTTTATTGACTCAATCTGGCACTATTCTCCTGATTTGAGGCAGTACAGTCTTAGCATTTACAGAGTTGTTCAAGCATTATATGCGGCTCGATATCTAGATGATATAATTAAATATGGGAACATTTTACATAATTTAAACAAGTTGAAAAATGAAAATCCCGATAGTGTTTATTTAAATATTTGGCTAAATGATTGTATGTCTAGCCTCAACAAAGAGGATCCCTCCCATAATGAAACAGCAGCGAATTTGAATTTATTAGAAATTTATCTATGGAGATGTGAAATAAGAGCGTTGAAATATGAATCGGATCCCAAAAAGCTTCTGGAAATGAAGAAATTTCGACAAAAAATTTATAATGAAAATAATTCAGCTTCTGAAGATAAAACAAAATCATTGGACATAGTTGAGCGAATTGCGACAGGAAATATTTGGAAGCCTGCCAATCCATTTGTAGAAGAGCAATTAATAAGAACCCGTGGCATATGGCTTTATGAAATCGGATTAGTAAATGAGGCAATACAGGAATTATATCTTTCTTTAAAATTTAATGTGACCGAAGAGATGCCATTTACACTTTATAATATTGCTCTTTTGGAAGGCCTTCGTAAAAATGCAATTTCGTGCTTCTCCATGTTAAAAAAACTTAAACGATATTTAGGTCAATTAGATGATGAAGAACGAGAAAAATATACTAAATTAGTTTCTTATACAGATACAAGATTGGCGAGCTTTGGTGCTGTTGATAATTCAACTGATATTGCGATGCCACCAAATTGGAATATTGATTTGGGTGATTTGTTTATTTCAAATTTTATCAATGTTAGTCCTAATGAAGTACGAAGCTTGAAAACATATTCTCAGCAATGAACCCCTTCCATCAATACCACAGCCGTTACCTTGAATTCCGCAGGGCCCTAGATTACAGCAAAATCCTCGACCATATCGAAACAGATCCGGCCTGGCTCAACAATTTGTTTATGGCCGGTCTGGGCATGGGCACCTTGTTTCTGCGAATGGGTGCGGTCATTCAAATGAGTCACAAACTGCACGATGGCGACAGCAACAACGACGCGTTGTTCATGAAGCAAGTCATTGACAATTTGCGCGAAACGCTTCCGAGCGATACCAATTGGAAGAATCTTTGGTATGCTTCGATGCTGGCCGATAGCCAATGGGACAAGGCGATTCCTCGCGACAGCAACAAGAACAGTATGCTTGATCGCTTTGTGATATTCCGAAACAAATATGTGCATCAAATAGTGCGCTTGATACCTGAGCAAATTCATGAGATCACCAAGGGCTTGAAAGTTCTTGATGAGATGGCGGGATTATTTCCTTTGTTTGAAGGAGGCGAAGTGGTCTTGATAGACGATAAATACCATTGGAAGCAGGGTGGCGCGGATTTGGAATTACATCCCTTTGTGCAGCGGGCCATGATCAGTGAGGAGTTAGAGGGCGAAGGCTCTGAACCGTATTTGTTTCAAGGTCTCTATGAAAACAAGTCCAAGGCCAAGTTCATAAACACCCTGTACGGTGACGAGACATCACCCCACGTGAACCTCCCTCTTGATGAGAAGTTTGAGCCCATGCAGCTGGCTCTGAGCGGGGGTGCCGGGCAAGTGTTTGATCACAGCGAGCGCATGAAATACTACCTTGATTGCTTTGTGGGTCGGGAACGAGAGGTTGAGTCCGTTGTGGACTGGGTAACGAGCAAATCAACTAAGAAGGTATTGCCCATTTATTCCGAAGCGGGCATGGGCAAAGGGGCCTTGACGGCAGGTGTTATTGATCGTTTGTCTTCAGGGGATTCCGCCTCAGGCGTGCCGCCAATCCCGGTGATGTACCATTTCTGTGGGTCGGGCATGGCCAATAGCCTGCATGCAGTTTTGTATCATTTCATTCTTCAGGGCAAGAATATGCCCGGCTGGAACGGAGCTGGGCTATGGGGGGTTAAAGACGAAAATTTGAAACGCAAAATGGACCGCCTCCCATCGCGCTACCATGATGCCATTCATTTGTTCCAAAGGCTACTTTCCGAATGTTATGCCCCGCCCAAAAAGTATCAGAATCAACCTCTGGTAATCGTCATCGATGGACTCGATGAAGCCGCTGTAGCCAATAGCCAATTGAAAATATCCGATTGGTTCTATACCTACAATGACCAAGACGAACCTGAGGAAGATTGGCAATCACCTGACTATGTGAAATGGATTTTTACCTACCGCTCCCTTCCCGACAAAAGCAAACAGGGTTTCCGTCTCGACGGCAGATTTTCGATCGAAGAAATCCTGCTCCTCCAACCCCTGCAAGGACTCACCGAAACTGCGGTCCGCGATGCCCTTCGAAAGTTTGAGGTGTCGGAGGAGTTCGTTCAAACTGTCCTGGAAAGGGGGTTGGTGTTATGAAAATCATCGACCCCACCTACCTGCGCACCATCCACGATGGTTTGGTGACCGGTTCTGTGAATAAGGACAACGCCTCCTCCTTGCCCTGTGGTCTCGTGGGGGTGTATGAAGAAGCGTTGCCGCCTTTAAGCCTTGCCGCCGATCGGCAGAAGTTTAATGAATTCTTTGCAGTATGGGCCTTGTTGAAGAAGGAGGTGAGTGCAGCGTTTATGGTTCCTCTGCTGGCGGGTTGGACGGAAGATCAAGTCATCGGCTACATCGCTCAGTACAGCAAGTGGTTCAATAGCCCGGTGAGTGGGATGTATGTGCTTTACCACGAACGTCTGCGGACTTTTGTCCTGCAAAAAATTTCCCAAGACCAACTATCATGCTGCAATCATGCTCTAATCCAACAAAGTAGCTTGGCATTGCAAAGCAAATCCGGTGATGAGTGGGAACGTTATGCTTTGGAACATCTCAGCACCCATCTGCTTACTGCAGCTATGGGGAGCAAAGATGCCTCTGAATTAAAAGCATTGGCCTATAGTACAGCTCACTGGAACCGTCAAATCGAAATCAGCAAGGGCTTTGAGTGGAGCAAGCGCATGCTCAACGATATGATGCTCTGGGCCTCGAAATACGATGATGATGAGGTCATTGAGTGTGCGCTTAACAAGGTCGATTTGTACCACATGGAGCAAAACGACGCTCCGCGGATCGTGGAGCTTGTGGCTCAAAATGACATTGAAACCGCTTTGCAGCGGATAGAGTCTTTCGGCGGCAATGATAAAGAAGGCCTGCAGCGAAAGTTTATCCTCTATATGCTTTGTCTAATGGAGCTGACACTTCTTGACAGTAAGGACAAGCCTTTTCGGAGGGAGGCAATTGAAAAGCTGTTGAGGCATTTGGATGATAACCTCCGTGTAGATCATTCGATGTTGAATTGGAATGATTTCTTCCCGAGCTATACCATGTTTTTGATGGCCTGCGATTGGGCGGAAATGGGGTTAGATTATTTGATTGTTTATAAACGAACCGATACTTGGGAAACAGCTTGGCTGTCAGAAAAAGGCCCTTTCAGCGATTCGCAATTTAAGATTTTATTGGAATGTACATGGGACACCCATTCTGATAGTGAAAAGGGACGTGCACTGAAGGACATATCCACTGAACTGTCCAAACAGGGCAAGTTGGATGAAGCCACAACGGCCATGCAAGGAGCACTGACCTGCGTAATTGGAATCAGTGATGCCAGAGAAAAGAGTCTCGCACTGAAAGACATTTCCACTGAGTTGGCTAAGCTGGGTCAGATTGAAGAATCCATTGCCTTTGCGATAGGCATCAGTAATGTGTCAGATAAGATTAGTGCTCTACAGAAGCTCTTCATCGAACTAGCGAAACAGGGCAAGGTAGAAGAAGCCGCATCGGCTATACAAGAAGCGCTTACCTGCGCAATGAGCATCAGTAAAAAAGTAGATAAGATTAGCTTTCTAAAGGAACTATCCACTGAACTGGCTAAAAACGGCAAAGTAGAAGAAGCGGAATCAGTTATGCAAGAAGCGCTTACCTGTGCAATGAGCATCAGTGATGATTGGGAAAAGCGTCGCGCACTGATGGCCATCTCTACCGAATTGTCTAAACAGGGCAAGTTCGATGAAGCGCTTACCTGCGCAAGGGGCATCAGTTCTGATAGAGCAAAGAGTAGCGCGCTGAAGGATATCTCCACCGAACTGGCTAAACAGGGCAAGGTAGTGGAAGCTGCATCGGCTATGCAAGAAGCGCTTACCTGCGCAAGGGGCATCAGTGATGATGAAGAGAAGAGTCGCGCGCTGAAGGACATCTCCATCGAACTGGGTAAACAGGGCAAGGTAGAAGAAGCCGCCTCGGTTATTCAAGAAGCGCTTACCTGCGCTAGGGGCATCAGTGATGATGAAGAAAAGAGTAGCGTACTGAAGGACATCTCCACCGAACTGGCTAAACAGGGCAAGGTAGTGGAAGCTGCATCGGCTATGCAAGAAGCACTTACCTGCGCAAGGGGCATCAGTGATGATGAAGAGAAGAGTCGCGCGCTTTCAGCCATCTCCACCGAACTGTCTAACCAGGGCAAGGTAGAGGAAGCTGCATCGGCTATGCAAGAAGCACTTACCTGCGCAAGGGGTATCAGTGATGATAGAAAAAGTGGATCATTTTCAGATCCGAGGAGTGGTGCACTTAAAAATATATGCAAAGAGCTTTCTAAACAAGGAAATTTTGATGACGCTATTGTTTGTGCACATGAAATAAAAATTACGACCAACGATCATGTTAAGGTAGATGCAATAGAATCTGTAATCAGGAAAATGCTAGAACAAGGAAAAATTAAAGACGCAATTAAATGTGGACGAGGAATAATTTCTGAAGTACGGAGAGATCGCTTACTTATTAGAGAATTAGATGATATTAATAATAAGTTAGATATCGTGGAAAAAATTGAATGTGCGCGTAGTATAAGCGATAGCTTAAAAAAGAAAAATGCGTTAAACAAAATATTAAAAAAATCTGGTAAGATGAACGATAAAGATCTTGCCGCATTAATGATAGAAGTAGCCTTAGAATTTGATTTAAGTATGCCAGAAAAAGACATACAAAATATCATTATTTGCATAACAAAAGAATTAGCTAGGGAAGGTAAAATTAAAATCGCTTATACCTTTGCCCAAGCCATAAGCTCTGTTTATGTCAAAGATCGTACATTATTGGCAATCTGTTACGAACTAGCGGAACAAAGAAAAATTCAGGAGGCCATCGAAATGTGCAAATATTTAACTGCAGATGATAGAAAAGGTCAAGCATTAGTTGCTATCGCTGCCGAATTAGTTAAAAATGGCAATACAGAGGATTCTATTGAAATCGCTCTAGGTGCAGATTCTGAAACTTCGAGGAGTTACATTTTGCAGGCAGTCTCATCCGAACTGGTTAAACAGGGTAATTTGGAATTAGCTCTCGAAAATGCGCGTGAAATAAGCGATGATTTTTTGAAAGTTAGCACAATGATGTTTATTTCTACTGAAGTAGCTAAAAAAGGAAATGTAAATGAAGCTGATAAGGCTATGCAAGAAGCACTGGCCTGCGCAAGGGGCATCAGTTCTGATTGGGGAAAAAGTATCGCGCTGAAGGACATCTCCACCGAACTGGCTAAACAGGGCAAGGTAGAGGAAGCGCTTACTTGCGCAAGGGACATCAGTTCAGATAAGGAAAAGAGTATCGCGCTGCTCGAAATCTCCACCGAACTGGCTAAACAGGGCAAGTTAGAGGAAGCGCTTACCTGCGCAAGGGGCATCAGTGATGAGTCACATAATAGTAGCGCGCTGAGTGCCATCTCCACCGAACTGGCTATACAGGGTAAGGTAGAGGAAGCGCTTACATGCGCAAGGGACATCAGTGATGATTATTGTAAGAGTAGCGCATTGAAAGACATCTCCACCGAACTGGCTAAACAGGGCAATTGGGGGCTTGCAGAATATATAAGTTTGGAAATTCCTCAAATGAAAGAAAAACACAGCTGTTGGAAAACCATGGCTAATAATGGTTTACATGAACTAGGAAGTCAAAAAGCAATCCACAATGTCCTGTGTTTGCAAAGCGATGAAGCTCGTCGCCATTACATTCAGGGTTGGGTAGAGCACGTTGACTTGACAGATTGCTCTAAAGATTTATTCCTTGCCACTCGGCACTATTATCAAGCTGATTCGAACTGTTTGCAGCAAATGTTCCAAAAATTCGCTTTACGTCATTTATTTTTAGATGAATCGGAACCAGATTTTATTCAACGTCTTAATAAATCGCTGGATATTCAATGGGCCATGGATATAAGAAACAATCTAATTTACCCGCTATGAAAACCAAAGAATTCCATCCTTTCTTGAATGAAGGCAACATAAAAGGTGCCACCAAGCTTATTCTTGGAAGTTTCCCTGTGTATGCATGTACCGATCCGGATAATATGAAAAAGCTCAAGATGCGAAATGAAGATGGCACGGTGCGGTTTTTCTACGGTAGTTGTAAAAGTAAATTATGGGACCTTTTCAATCAGCACATTGACTCCAATGTTACAGTACCTATCAGAAAGACGCTAGCATTAAAAAGTCTTCGTCAAAAAAAGATTGCAATTTCAGACACCATTGTTTCCTGTCTCAGGAAGGGAATAAGTGCATCGGATAAGGATTTAAAAGGGAAGGATTACAATGAAAAAATGATATGGAATATGATTCAAAATGGAGTATCTAAGATCTTGTGCACATCCAAAGGAGTTTTACTTGATTTGGATAGCAAAATTTTACGGTCAATGGAAGGAATCACGCTGGATTTGGCTTTGACAAAGCAATTTTCTGATAATTTCATTGGAGATTTGAATGGAAAATTGCAAGAATCAAGCAAGGGGATCTGTTTTGTATACAGGCTCAAAAAACGAATAATTTATGCATTGGCTATTCCTTCTCCGGGATCACCTCAGCGGCAGGCACACCATTTTGGCTGCATCTCGAAAGATAAGCACGAGTATGCCAATAGCTATTTTGAAAAAGCATTTAAATGGCTAAAAAAATGATAGATACATTTTACTTCTACGTCAATTTTCCAAGATTTTCCGAAAAGAGCATTTTTATTCACAAAAACAATTGCGGTCATTGCAAAGACGGAAATGGAAAAAGAGGCACGGGTAGCAATGAAAAAGGTTTTTGGGGAGGACCTTTTAAAAAGTATGAAAATGCAAGAGCCGCGCTGTTGAACTTGAATTCAAAATTTCAAAATCCTCCTACAATCGTGGATTGTGAATGTATCCAAAAGGGTAACTTGTAATTCTGTTTTCGGCACAGTGAAAGTCAATCGGCTGAATCACATTATTATTAGATCATGGGCTATTGATTCATCCAAAAATTTAACAAAAGGATTTAAGGATTAATGAAAACCATCATCATCGGCGATGTGCACGGCTGCCTCCTTGAGTTGAATCAGCTGCTGCTGGAGCTCGCCCCAACAGAGCATGATCACCTAATCTTCATTGGGGACCTCATTGATCGGGGGCCGGATTCAGCGGGTGTGGTGGAGCGTGTTGTGGAATTGTCAGCCAATCACCGCGTTAGCCTGATCTTGGGTAATCATGAAGAGAAGTTTTTGCGTTACCGCCGACACCGGGCGGCTGGTAAAGGGGTGGAGCGACAAATGTCGGGCACAGAGGATTTTCCGATATTGATGGAACGCCTTCAGCCCATTCATTTTGAATTCTTGGAGGGGGCTTATTATACTCTTCACCTGCCCGAGTACCGTACCCTTCTGGTGCATGGGGGGATACCCGGTCAGGTCAAGTTTCCGCTGACGGCAACCTATCGCTACGGGGAGCATGCCCCCCGCGATTACCCCGGGCTGGATTTGTTGACCAAAACCCGATTCCTGGACGAAAATGGAAGTTTTGTTGCCCTCAACGAGCAGAAACCTCAAGACCAATTCTGGGCGGAGACTTACGATGGGCGTTATGGGCATGTTGTTTTTGGTCACCAACCCTTTATGGAAGCCGCACCCAAAGAATTTCCCTTTGCGACGGGTGTCGATACGGGCTGTGTTTACGGGGGTAAACTAAGTGCCCTTGTTCTCCCCCTGGCTCATTAGGGTCTTGTTTGATGAGTTCTCGGTGGCATAAATGACCCGTAGGTTGTTATTTTCGTAGATGATGATTTTACCCACCATTGATGCGGCCTTAATTAAGGTGACCGGAGTCTTTTCGTACCAAAGGACGGCAATTCCGCGCTTTGTCAAGGCGGGTTACCGTTCGATACCGCTGGTGGATGATTTGCCGCCCAAGGAAACGACCGACCGCGAGGCCTGGCTTGAGGACAAAATCAAGGACGCCAAGAAATTTTACAAGGACACCTACTACAAGGAATTCGCTTCTCTCATGTTCACAGGGGAAGCGGAAAGAGATCCTATGCGTGCCCTGCAAAGGCTGGAGACCTTTGACCTGATCCTCCAAAAACAAGAAAAGAAAATTAAGGTGCAATGCACCTGCCAAGAGCTTTTCCTCTTTGCGAACGAAACAGGAATCCTGTCATTGACCATTAGCCCAGAGAGCCTTGACTTTGAATCCATTAGCGATATCATATTTTGCCTGAGGTCCTTTGATTCCGAAGTGCTTTACGATAATCAAGAGCCCAAGTTGCATGCCTTCATTAGCGAGATTTTGTTGGATAATATCGTTGAGCTTCGTGGGGATCATGTTCAGGCAGATGAATACAGCGGATCCAAATTCAAAATATACACCATCATCAATACCAAAGAGTCCGATGATGGAAATTGTTACGGAAGAGATGAATTGGTTTACGAAATTGGATCGGGTTCCCCGATTAGAGAAATGCAGAGCAATGGCTTTAATGCACCAACGCAGGCCTATTATGACGAAATAATGAAGAATAGCATTAAGGTTTTTCGTAATTATACGGGGTTGGCCTTGTTGGATTCCTTCACGATTATAGGGCAAGGGGTTTTCCAGAACAAGGAGGTTAATCCATATAAGTTCAACACCTACAACCGGGTGTATTTTGCTATTTATATCTATAATCTTTATTTGCGATACAATATTTTTCGATTCAATTCCATCTTTCACCTGAATCCCGTCAAAACCCGGGATGATTTTCAGCAGTTTCTCAATCAATACAATTACTCGCATATTTCTTTTAATTTTCTTCCCAATATTTTTTACAAGAAGATCCATAAAGCCCTGGATATCGATGATGAAGTGGCACAGTTCGAAAAGCGCTTGGTTGGCTTAGCCACACGGCTCCAAGAACAGCAACAAAAGCGCCAAGCCAAGCTCCTGGGATTAATCTCAGTGGTTACACCGCTTTCTAATGCGGGAGATATTTGGAACCTTATGGAAGGATTTCGGGGTAATCTTGGATGGACGGCAATGGCCTTTTATACGGTAGCTGGCTTTCTCTTGTTGGCCGTGGGGTTACCGGCCTTGGCCTATTTGTTCCCGGAATTAACCCGAAAATTCTTGAAGCAAGCTCGGTCTAAGTCCCAACCTAGGGTAAGGGAATGAGGTATGTTTTGAACGAGGATAGGAGGGGTCATGTGCTAAAACACTTCGGGGGATCCGCCGCATCGGGCAGTTATTTTGAGAGCAGTATTTTTCCCGAACCTGATACCCTGTTGGCTCATTTGGAAGGCATGGAACCGGAGAATCAGCACCAACAAGGAAATGCCCGGGAGGCTCATGTTTATTGTTTTCCTGCAGGTACTGTTTGTGGTTATGTGGGTCTTGGAAAACGAAGGGATTACGACAAGTCGGAATGGGACGAAGAGGTACGCAATGGGTTTGTTATCCAATTTGCCTGGGTTGATTCCCTCGTCCCTACCAATTCGTTAACAGTTGTTTGTGATGTTATAACTTTACCTTATTCAATCATTACCGCTTTCCCGGGGGACTATGCACCTGCTTTCCCGCATCAAGGGATGGATGAGGTGGAATTTGCTGTGGCAGAGGACTTTTGGCAGGAGCATATTCTTCTTAAAGTCAAGGAATGAACCGCCAAAGATTCTTAGAATGAAATACCGTGGAATGTCTACAGGCATGATTCTCATCAGGCTTGGATTTAATCTTGGTTTGGTTAGTCTCCTTGGTCTTGCCCCGCTTCTTGCCCAGGTGGTGAATGTGGAGCAAACGCGCTTGTCATCGGATTCGAATTCATGGACCGGAAAAATAGATGCGACGCTGCAATACCAAAATTTCAACGAGGTTCTGACCAATGCGACGGGCAGGATGACCATGCAATACAAGTCAAGGAAGTATTTTGTATTAGGTCTAGGTGAATTGGGTTATTCAGGCAATGCTAGTGTGGAGTATGTGAACAATTTTATGCTCCACCTAAGGTACGGATACCGCATGAACCGCTTTTCGCGAATGGAGGTTTTCCATCAGATTCAGCGTAATCCCTTGATCGGAATTAATCGGCGTATGCTGCACGGGCTGGGTCCGCGATTCCGTGTTTACGCGGATTCTCTGATAAGGTTGCATTGGGGAACCGTGGCCATGCACGAAACAGAGCTTGCAATGCCGCTTTCTACGGGTCAAGACGGACTTTTGTTATTGGATTGGCGTTCCAGCACTTATTTGAATGTGCAGGTGCATCGAGGCCCCTTGGAATTCAGCGGCACCGTTTATTACCAACCCCTCTTTCGAGCCATTTCGGATTATCGCATTTCCGGGCAGTACAGCCTCAGCGTTGCGGTTTCCAAGCGTTTGTCCCTCAACCAGGAGTTCACCCACTATTTTGATTCCGACCCCCCTTCGCCCTTGGCCTATCGATTTATGACCTATACGATGGGGTTGGGGTATACGTTCTAATTCTGCTCGGTCACGGCAATCAGATAGGGTACGTCCATCACCACCAAAAACCCCATTTCTACATCAGGAATGGGGTTTTTTGTTCTCTGTGTTCCATTCTGTGTTCCATGGGCCTGAAGAGGCATATATTTCGAGCTGGGACGGGGAGTAATGGAGGAAATCGCGGGGAGTAAGGTTGGAATTAGCAAGGCGTAAAAAACCAACAGCACGAGAAGTATACGATTGTAAACACTTACTTTTTTCGTATCATAATCAAATCTAATCGGATCAAATCGTATCGTGTATCGTTTGTGGTTTCGAATCATAATCGTATCTTTGCGTATCAAATCGTATCAAGATGACCAACAGGGTATATAATTTTAAATTGAAAATTGATTGGAAACTAATTAATTTAATCAGTGAAATAGACCGTTTTGATGCAAATTGGACAGCTATTGAACGTAAAGAAGGACAAAGTCTCAAAGAACTGAAGAGCTTTGCAACCGTTCGAAGCGTAGGGGCTTCAAATCGTATTGAAGGCAACAAGATGAGTGATGAAGAGGTTGATGTACTACTTCAAGAAATTGACATTACCAAGCTTACGGATAGAGATTCTCAGGAAGTAGTCGGATATTTTGAAGTATTGGATTTGATTTCGGAATCTTATGAAGGCATCAGCGTTACAGAAAACTATATCAAAAGTTTACACAATACTTTGATGAAATACAGTGTCAAAGACCAATGGCATAAGGGCAATTACAAGATGCATAGCAACGCAGTTGAAGCATCATTTACTGACGGTACAAGACAAATCATTTTTCAAACCACCGAAGCGGGATTTGCTACCGAAGATGCCATAAGGCAGCTGATCAATTGGTATAATTCAGAAACGGAAGTACACCCGTTAATCAAAGTGGCATCTTTTGTATATGATTTCCTGAGCGTTCACCCTTTTCAAGACGGAAACGGAAGGATAAGCCGTTTGATTTCAACGCTTTTGCTACTCAAAACGGGATACAAGTGGATACAATATGTAAGTTTTGAAAACGAAATAGAAAATCGAAAAAACGAATATTATAAAGTGCTTAGAAGCATTCAGGCTCAACGCCCAAACGAAGATGTGACCGATTGGATCATGTTCTTTTTGAATTGCCTAGCCAATATACAATCGCAACTAATGTTAAAACTACAAAAAAGCGGTTTTGAAACACAACTTTCATCCAAAGAAAAATTAATTTATTCGATTATTCAAAACCGTCCGTACATCCAGTCAGGCGAAATTTCCGATAAGTTGGCGATACCAGCACCAACTGTAAAAAGAATTTTGTCAGAGTTGCTCAATAAAGAGCTGATTGAAAAGCAAGGAAAAGGGCGAAATGTAAGCTACACAATAAAATAATGTAGGTAGTGGGACTTCATCCTCAATCGGTGTTCGGGGTGCTGTCAATTTTGCATCCGGAATCTTGATATGCGATCATTGACCCTTGAGGAATAGGTGGATCAATAGATTAAAAACGATTTAACTTGTCATAAAAAGGATAAATAAGGCTATAGTTGTCCCTTATAAGACAAGTTATATGAAAACGGCAACGGCAATTTTGCCCCAAAACATGAAGATTTTGAGGGAACTGGGCGAGCAAATTCAATTGGCACGCTTACGCCGCAAATTGAGCGCTGAGCAAATGGCGGAGCGCACAGGACTTGGCAGGAAAACCATCTATCATATTGAACATGGCAGCCCTACGGTTGCGATGGGGAGCTATTTGCAAGTACTCTTCGTCTTGGGCTAGGATAAAGACTTTACGACCGTGGCAGCTGCGGATCCTTTAGGAAGAAAATTGCAGGATGCTGGCATTGTTACCTACAAGCGTGCACCCAGGCAATCCAAAAAGTCATAGATATTCGATGTGGCAT
>Ga0214921_10000967_pt1 | contig 50578 bp, 61 predicted proteins | sample LL1505_MetaG_FD_177992 | JGI IMG/M metagenome (GOLD analysis project Ga0214921, IMG submission 177992) | Freshwater microbial communities from Lake Lanier, Atlanta, Georgia, United States - LL-1505 | ecosystem: Environmental > Aquatic > Freshwater > Lake | place: USA: Georgia | collected... | reverse complement strand
ATATAACGTCTAGTACTGAAGTTAAGCATATTGCAGTATCAGCACATCGCGGTACACATACACCCATCGATCCCCATATTCGCCAGCCGATCCGCCCCCTCATTTCCTAAAGAATGAGCATCCCCCTTCCCCGTATGCGCCATAACATGAATAAAGCGGACATTCGTGAACCCCTTATACGCTTCATACGTGCGTTTGACGAGTTCCTTGTTCGGCATCGCTTTTTTCCAGCCCCCATCTTCACATTTTTTCCCGTATGTTGTCACACACCAAATAGCATACTGAGAATCGCTTACAACACATATCTGCTTTCCTGAACGTATATCATCCTCTATAATCGTAAATAGATGCAATAAAGCGCCCAGCTCCGCCGTATTATTCGTCTGTTTCCCCGTAATTCGTTGAGATACATTTCGTGAATCATTTTCGCCGAAATAAATCCCAATAGCCGCCACCGCCCCCTCTTTCCCATTATTCGAACACGCCCCGTCCGTATAGACGTAATAATCCGGTTCGACCATATATTCTATGGGGATATATGAAAATAAGACAATTTTTATCTAGCGGCAACTACTTAATCTGTCGCCGGCGGTGTAACAGAGGCGTAGGGCGGGTCTTCTTCCTTAATACGAGAAGGCCGCCCCGTATAGTTAAAGAGTGTATTGGCCGTATATTTATTGGAAAAAATGGTATTCGTATTCATCGTCGAGCCCCGCCAAGAAATACTCTTCCCCTTTTGCTCAATCTCTGCATCCGTCATTATGAGGCACCTCGGTCGGACCGGAATATTCCGTATTTGAAATAGCTTCTTCGTATCCGACATACCACTCCTTCTAATAAAATTGGATACTTTTCTACCTTAAGTGTTAAACCAAATGACTAATCTGTTGATAGTGGAATCCCCCTCAAAATGCTCGAAAATCCAGGGCTTCTTGGGAAGTCGATGGAAGGTCATTGCAACGATGGGCCATATTCGGGCCTTAGAGGCGAGCATAGATGCAATCGGACTCGACCGGAACTTCGATGCCCGATATGAATTCGTAAAGGAAAAGGCGAAGGCCATCGCCCAGCTGAAGGACGCGGCAAAGCAGGCCAGCGCCGTGTATCTCGCTGCCGATGATGATCGTGAAGGCGAGGCCATCGCCTATTCCGTGGCCCTCCTCTTGAAACTCGACGTGAAAACGACACCGCGCGTGGTCTTCCGCGAAATCACCAAGGCAGCCATCACGAACGCCGTCCAGTCCCCAGGCACGCTCAATATGGACCGAGTAAATGCCCAGCAGGCCCGGGCCATTCTCGATATGATGGTCGGCTTCACTATCTCCCCGCTCCTATGGAAATTCGTGGGCCAGGGCCTCTCCGCCGGCCGATGCCAAACCCCCGCCCTCCGCCTCGTCGTGGAGAAAGAGCGGGCCATTCAGGAGTTCAAGGCCGAGAGTTTCTGGACCATCCAGGGCACCTGGTCGGCCCCCACCGGCACCTTCGAGGCAACCATGATCGACGTGGTAGACGACGAGGAGTCGGCGAAGAACTACCTGGAAAATGTCCACGAAGATACGTCGGCCGTAGTGACTTCGACGGAGATTCGGTCCACTACCGAGTCGGCCCCGAAGCCCCTCATCACGTCCACGCTCCAGCAAGAGGCATCGGCGCTGTATCAGTCCCAGCCGAAAAACACGATGAAAATCGCCCAGCGCCTGTATGAGCAGGGATATATAACCTATATGCGCACGGACAACCCTGTCCTATCGGAGGAGGCCCATGCAAGTGCCGTGGCCTATGTGAGGACGAAATATGGCGAGCAGTTCATCGGGCCCCATGTGAAGGCGAAGGCGTCCGAGGACGCCCAGGAGGCTCACGAGGCCATTCGACCCACTGATATGGAAATGACGGACCTCCCTGTTCAGGAGGACTGGTCCTCCGTTGACCGAAAGCTTTACAGGCTCATCTGGAATCGTACCATTCAGAGTGTCATGGCCCCGAGTAAGGGCGAAGTCCAGGAGGTGAAGTTCCGGATTCTGGAAGATCCGGGCGAATTTCCCTGGCTGGCCACATGGAAGCGCATAACCTTTCAGGGATGGAAGCGTGTCGGCCAGGTCGTTGCCAATTTGGATGACGAGGACGAGACCGGCGCCGAGGCCCCCACGGGTGCATGGACGATTGGGGCTTCCTTGGAGGAGGGCGACACGATTCATTGGATGAAGCTCGCCACTAGTCCGAAAGAGACGCGCCCTCCCACACGTTTCACGGAGGCCACGCTAGTCCGCGAGCTGGAGCGCAAGGGTATTGGCCGACCGAGCACCTTCGCCGCTCTCATAGACACTATCATGGAGAAGAAATACGTCGAGAAGCGCGACGTGGTGGCAAAAGAGATTCATATCTGCACCTATCATATTGGGGCCGCGAATCAGTGGCCACCTAGCATGACAAGTATTCCGAAACGGATTGGGGCCGAGAAGAATAAGCTGACGCCGACTGCCCTTGGCCTATCGGCCCTCGAATTCTGCTTGAAGGAGTTTCCTCAACTATTCGCCTATTCCTTTACGCGCGATATGGAGGAACATCTCGACGAAATCTCAAAGGGGGGGCGCGAGTGGCGGAGTGTGTGTCGAGCCACCTGGGATGCCTATCGGGAGAAATACGAGACAATGAAGCAGGCCACGGGGACACAGACGGCCTCGGCGCGCACCATGGTGTTTTCCAATGGAATCAAGGCCGTACAGAGTAAGAAGGGGCCGATTCTCCTTATTGAAGGGGCCACGAAAGACGACACGAAATTCTATGGATGGCCAAAGGGCGTTTCCTTCGCAAGTATTACAGAGGACGTAGCCACGGCCCATGTAGATTCACTGAGGCTACGTGAAGAGAATGCACTGCTGGGCGACTATGAGGGCGAGCCCATGGAGCGCAAGAAGGGACCATATGGAGAATATGTCATCTGTGGAAAGACGCTAGTGCCGTTTCTACTGAATGACACTCCCGATATGATTCGTGAAAAGATTCGTCTCAAGCGGGATTCCGTCATCCATCGTCTCGGTCCGTTCGAATTCCGCAAGGGTCCCTATGGCGTCTTCATGTTTAAGACAGCGGCAACCAAGAAGGAATTCGTCAATGTTCCGTCTAGTGTAAATCCTTTGGCTCTTTCGGAAGAGGCGGCGGTGAAAATCTTTCAGACGGGGTTACAAATGAAAAATTTTAAAAAGCGAATGAATGTAGAGTAATTGACGTTATGTATATTGTAATTCTTATTGCCCTCGTCATTTTTCTATGGTTCCGACATCGTGTCATACACCAAAAGGCCCCTCAGCGTCTTTCTCTTGTTCGTAGCGGTCTCGGCAAGGCGCGCAAACACACGGAAAAGAGCATGGTGTGGATTATGTGGGAGTATTTGCCGGACCATGAGACAGAGAATACGAAATATATGCACGCCTTCGTCAAGCATTTTGTCCATACATTCGGTTGGAGCATAACGATAGTGACACCGAAATCGAGCGTCAAATCCTATGAGGATATCCCTATTCTGGAATTCAGTGATCGTCTGGCCATAGAGCGGGCCGTTCTGGGAGCCCGCTACTTGGTATCAGAGGCAGGAGTTGCCGATGCAGCCGTCGCCACGGCAGAGGCGGCGCGCCTTCCTCTAGTCCTCTTCATTTTCAACGAACACCTCCACCTCTTGGAAACACGCGTGCCCATTCATCTCGTGCTCTCAAGCCAGTGGCTCGTGGAAAAATATCCTGATAGGGCTTCCATAGTCATTCGAAAACCGACCTTTTCGAAACAGGCCATGACGCATACATCGAGGGAGTATATAACATATATTCATATCGATGGGACAAATACAAGGGGGGATTTTTACAGCATTCAGAAACAACTCCCTGGATTTCCGTTCTTAGAAGTGGATAATGATATGCCGATCAAGTCGGCCTTAGAAAAAACCGGGATTCTGTGTATTTTATCTGATGATGAGATGTACGTCCCGATTGCAATGGAGGCGGCGTGTTCGGGCATTCCTATAGTATCGTATGAGCACCGGGGTATTCGCGAAGTCCTCGGTGATTGTGTGATTTTCGTCAATGACGTGAAACTATGTGTATCAGTGCTGAAAACTCTCAAGGAAAATATGTATTATTACGAGCGGCTTTCTAGGGCCATATCGAAACGGGGGCGCGAATATGAAACGATGGGTGATCTCGAGCGCCTTCGAGGGCTATTTGTTTAAGACCAGTCAATAATAACATACTCGTCCGTTTTTGCGCGAGTCATATCAATAAATGGACGGGCATTATCATCTAGGGTGAGCACATCATACTCCTTACCATCGGCCCCCTTTATGAAGGAGAGCTTCTTGTATTCCACAGAACAATCTGGAAAGAGCGCTCGAAGACGCGCCAGAATCTCATTCATATTTCGAACAATATCCTCAGGTTTAATCGTATTCCAGTGTTCATACTTCAATGGAGATGATGATTTAATACTGATAGATCCAAAACAGCCGGCAGTGTGAATATCGATTCGATAGCGTGTTTCTGAGTTTTTCTCTGCAAAATTCACAGCATACCCGTAAATATAGGTGACCACTTTCTCCACAATGATTCCCTGGAGCTCAGCATCCTTCTCCGACTTTAGCATACGCATCCTCTCACGAGAAAAGGGAGTAAGTGCCATTCTATATTTCTTATAGTGGGGTTCGCCGTGTCAATTTTTCTTCGGCACGTATCGGTACTTAGCGGCAAAAAAATTGTAATACGAATTATTATGTTGGATCGACTATGGCACGCATCCATACTTTTCTAGGAACTCGTATTGCATTCTATCGACCAAGAAAACGAACCTATTACGTATTCGAATGGTCACCGGCCCACCATTATTGGTCTCGTTCCCGTGTGACCGGTTCGCCCACTATAGTAAAACACAAGACAGAATTACATACACATTCATCCGTGATCATTCGGTTATTCAATGGAGGAACCATGACAATTAGTAGTAATTGTAAATATTTATTGATAGACCACGAAGTAGTTCCTATAGTTCAACGAGACACGGGAGCAGGCATGCCTCCGATTAAGGATGATTTTGGGGGTGTAGTTGATAGTGACAATTATATACGTAATATTGAATTGTGGACTCTTGAAGTGGATGTTCCTGTAAATTCTGTTAAGCCCCTGCCGAAACGAATCGCCTGGATAATTGCCGATGACGCCTGTAAAAATAACGAGAAGTGTCCAATCATTATGGAGCCAATTAGCCCACTTACAGCGGCAGTGTCAACATGCTTTCACTGCTTCGATTATGACGCTATTCAGACTTGGTTGAATACGAATCGGACCTGTCCGCAGTGTAGAGAGCCGTGTATAATTACGAAGGCGTTTGATTAGAGCCGTGTTGGACAGACTTCAAGGCCGCCCCAGCCACCATTGACAACAAGTTTAGAAGAAATCGTCTTTAATGTCTGCGATATCTCCTTCAAAAGCTCCATTTGTTGGATCATTGCATCATGAAGAGCCTTATTCATTTCATTTGACTTTTGAATTGCCTCAAGAAGAAGAGCGGTCTGATCCATGTCTACTTGGTTATGGCTATGGTCAATGTTCAATTTTTACAGAACCCGCATATTGCTCCGCTCTTTCAAATTCAGTATCGGACATGTTTCCACTAGAAGCCCACCCCCTGCGTACACGCCATAATTCATTCGAATATCCTCATTCTCTAAGGCAAAATGGTATATGATGTAAGTCCCCTCCGAATTCCAGGGCTCGGCGCGTTCATCGACACAGGCAATCAGTCTATATTTTTTATCTGTCACATATATTTTTCCAAGATGCTTGATAATACCCTCCCTCTGTTTATCAGTAATATGGTGCTCTAAAATGGAGTGGCATCCTGTTATATATAGGTCCTCCGTGAGCGCAGGATACTTCTCTTTTGAGCATTTATACAGACGATTTTCGATACGTTCATCGTTTCCGGGATTTGTGATTTCTCCTTTGGCAACAGCAACAACTTCCTTAAATCCATTTAGGGCCGTCTTTACCAGCGTACCCTTTTTCAACGATTCAACGGGCATATACGTTTCAATCCCATCGATTTGGCAAAGAATGGTCGAACCCTCTAAGAAACAGGGGGTATTTGGATACAAATAATACGATCCGTCACTATTAAGAACATCACCCACATTATACACTACATTTGTAGGAGATGTTCCAATACTAGTAGTTGCAATACGCCAATGTGTATATCCTGCTGTTAAAATTATCGTATAACTGCTGTATGAGGTTATTACATTTGTATTTGCTAAAGCATCTGCCTGACTTGGATAATAGAATATAACACTGCTCCCAACAGGCTCTGCAAGTTCGTTCATGGGACCTAAAAGAAGACGAGTGACAAAGCCCGTATTCGCCGTGCTATGGCTTGTCCCTTCGTTAAACATGTAGCCCGTGTTTTGGGTAATGGGATACGACTCGGAGCCAATGAGAAACTCGCCGGGACTATCATTCAGATACACGAGGTAGGTATTCTCAAACTTGGATGCACCGCTATCCACGTGAGGTGCCGTGTCGCCTTTGATCCATCGCATAGGAATCCTGGAAACGCCGGAAAAGTCTAGGCCGAAACGGGCCTCTAAGGCGGCCCGAATGGACTCTGTCAACTCTATCGTGAAATAGACCCTGTCATTGCCAGTTTTATCTAATTTCGCCCATGCTTCACCAACTTCGGGTAAATCCACTATGTACTCGAGGTCCTCAGGGCTGAGAACAGATTCTATCGCTGGCATTCTATAAGTCTTTTATATATTTCTATAAATAGAATGAGCGATAATAAATCTGTTCCTACAGACCTCTCAGGGGGAAAGGTCAAAAAATACATGAACGGCTGGAGTGTGGATCAAGAGGTCCTAATGGCCAAATGGGCCGATATCGCCGGTTGCTATCGCTGGCTACACGACCGCTCTGAGAAGAAATTTAGTCGACTCAATATGGCGATGACAATTCCCGTTATTATTCTTTCCACCCTTACGGGCACGGCAAATTTCGCTATTGGAAGTTTCATTGCGGAGGATGATGCAGTATCCAAACGATATGCCCAGGCGGGAATTGGAGCCGTCTCGATTTTCGCCGGTATCCTGACAACCCTCGGCAATTTCCTCCGATATGCCCAAGGATCCGAGGCCTTCCGTGTTTCGGCCATTGGTTGGGGCAAATTCCAGCGCCAGATTGCAATCGAAATTGCCATTCACCCCAATGATCGTATGGATTGTATGGATTTTTTGAATATTTGTCGCCAAACACTGGATCGTCTCATTGAACAATCCCCACAGATTCCCGATGATATTATCGAACAATTCGAGAAGGAATTCAAAAACATGCCCGAGTTGGTGAAACCGGATATATGCCATGGTCTAGAGCATACACGCACATTCGACATGAAACGCACCAGACTTACAAATGTGATTGGCGATGTCGTGTTTTATTTGAAACAAAAGAAGAAGATGATGCGTGATGAGATTTTACCCGATTTATCGCAACAAATTGCCGAGAGTGTCAAGAGGGAGATGGATGGGCAAAATCGGAAAATACATGAGCTGAACGAGCAAATTTCACAGATGCTTTCCACCCAGCACCCCGAAGAAGAGGATATTGCTCCGCGTTCTCCCGTGGCTGTACCGAATTGGCGGAATTTATTACACGACCGAAAGGGGTCGAATTATGCAAACCCTCTTTCTGCAAAGAAAACAGAAGAGGTTGTCGTCGAAGTGGAAGAGGCCGAAAATACTATAGAGGAGGCGCCGAATACCGCTGATAAGCCTGTAAATCCCGTAGTAGAATTCAAATAATCTCCGACTAATATAGAATCAATGATAGTTGCTGGGCTGATATCGCTGACCCTCTCTGTTTTATATATTCTCAATATAAGCTATCTGTATTCCTTGGAACAAAAGGGGTGTGAGTGTGCAATGGACTACAGGCGCGTTTATATTATGGCATTCACTGCCGTATTCCTAGTATATTCCCTATTGCTCAACTGGATTGCACCGAAAATAATAATAAATTATATTCATTATATCCTTCCGGTTATGATGGTTGGTGGCATTGTAAACGTTATATTTACTCTTCAATATGTGGCCAAGCTGAAGGTGACAGAATGCAAGTGCTCTGAATCAGTCTATCGTGATATTATGGAAACGCTTGCAATCATAAATGCCGTGACGTATGGTATTGTTTTCTTGATGGCTCTTGCATCAATCGAGGTGCTTAGTCGCACGGGTGGCTCGATACTTTCCAAAGTGAGTCGCGTTAAAAGTCGCTAAAACCTTTGAAAAATATCTGGATAATCATATAAGGTAAAGAATATGAGGACGAGCATCAAAAAATACATGGCGATGCGAAGGCCGGCGCGATCTTTTGTTATGTGATACTTGACCCCCCTGTATAGTCCATATATACACACTCTCCATAATATAATTGCCATACTTAAAATTAATATGGCAATTATATTGATATCCATTTATCCTATATAATAGTTCTAAAATGATTCGAATATCTCTGGATGCTCAGCCAGGGTGAAAAACATTAGAACAAGTATGGATGCATATATTGTCATACGAAGACGCATCCTACCTTTTGTAATGAGTTGAATAGGTTCTTCAAATAGTCCCCATAGACAGACCCACCAAATTACGACACATACACTTAAAAATAGTATTTTCCATATTCTATCCTCCATTTCACCTATATAAGGGCGCGATTTAAACCTAAAGATTTCTCCCTATATATATTTATGGCAGATACAAAGAGGGTAACTATCTATATTCCATCGACCTTTGATTTACCTCCCGTATATCGAGATGATAATCCGAAAAATGTATCAATTGCGCTTTCACTCGGTGCAAATGCATATGATACAATACATCTTGCAGCGGAGGAGCATGTTCGAAATGAGACGCACACGGATGCAGTGAAAGAGGCCCAGCGCTCTCACGCCCAGGAATTAAAGCGCATCTCAAGTGATAAATCGAAATTCGAACAGGCCCTTTCCATTGCCCAGGGTCGCGTAGAGGCTCTAGAGCAGTCGGCCACTCTCGTACGGAAAGCGGCCCTGGAAGAGGCGAAGAACGGCTTCCGGGAAATGCTTCAAATGAAGGACGAGCAAATTACCACGCTCCAGCGTCAGCTCGAAATGCTCGGAGGAAAGCTCGATACCCTCCAGCATTCCATTACGAAGACCTTCTCCGCCTCGAAAGAAAAGGGCTCGTTCGGTGAGATGTTCATGGAGCAGATTTTGAAGACGGCTTTCATATGCGACGTGCGTGTTGTCAGTAAGGATGCTCACACTGCCGATATTCGTATGCATCACGGAGAGGAACACGAATATCTATGGGAGGTCAAGAACTATACGCGCATGGTGAGTGCCGAGGAGGTCGAGAAGTTTCGTCGGGATTTGCGACTAAATCCTCATATTCGTGCCGGATGTATGGTGAGCCTGCGCACGGGAATCGTCGGCCATTCCAAGGGTGGCGACATTGATATGGAGTTTCTGGAAGATGGGCGCTGTATCCTCTTTCTGAACAACTTTCTCAATCGGGATGATCCCGTATTTTATCTCCAGTCGTTGCGCCCTTTTTTCCACTTGATTGAGAGTCAGACGAAGCCGGTGGAAGATGATACGGACCGCGTTCGTGTGCTGAAAATGAAGGCGAACTTGATTACCAATCTGCTGAGAACGCATAGTTCCTCGGTCTCGAAGCATCGGAATGCCATTTTGTCGCATAAAAAGCGCACGGAGTCGATGTTCGTGGAATTCCATAGTTATATCTTGGAATCGGAGACACATTTACAGACCCTCTTGCGCGTGGCCCTAGGAGATGGCGACGAGTCAGAGGAGATTTTGAAAGACACGGAGACATATTTGCCGAGCACGATTTTTACCAAGGAACGGCTCTCAGATTGTGAGGGTAAGACGAAGGCGTTCATAGTATGGCTGACCGGCGAGGCCGTTCCTGAGGAGGGGTCTACGATTGAACTGAAGGACCTTTTGGCGCGGTCGAAGATTTGTGGATTCGCGGAGAAGTTCGTGCGGGATCTTCGAGAGGAGATTTTTCAGCCGTCTGCATGGGTAAAAGGTGGACGAGGCATTTCCGGAATGAAATGGATTGTTACCTAGGGCTTTATTGTATTTTGTTTCAGCCATTCATCGAAAATGGAATTCTTCGCCTGAAACGTCCATTTTGCCCACATGAGAGGCTCCGTATCATCTTGATTCATTGCTAACCAGGCAGTGTATGTCTGCTCATTCTGTTGAAACCAGGTATCGCGTATAAGTTTATGCGCTGTCGTATTTCGTTCAAATCCGTCCACACGATGCCAGGCAAAAAAACAGCGAAGGGCAAAAATGAAGGCGGCTATTTCCATTTTAGGAGCATAATCTGTTTCTAAATGTTTCACATATCGTAATAATTCTTGTTCAATAGGGGCTGTATCGTCAAATCCAGTCAGAAGATGTTTTATAGCTTCTGATTGTATCATAATCCTAATTACGAACAACAATTTCTCTGAGGTCATAGTGAATTTTGTGAGGTGGCGGGGCTACCATTGGAAGAATGTATTTCGGGGGGTCTTGAATAAGGGCCTGCAGAATTGCTGATAGAGCGCGAATAGTAGAGCCCGCCATAATAGACCACATTGATAAAAAATGGGGAGTCGCCGATATTTCAATTTTTTTTGTGTATCGATTTTACGCCTCGATTTATGCATCGAAAGAGTCGCCATAGCTACCATAGTTGAGAGGGACTAGGTCGGGGAGCTTGTCAACCTTCTCATACGCCTTGATGTACTCCCTCGCCACATCAAGCGACATCACCTTCGGCGCCTGGTCGAAGGTCAGGTCAAGAAGGGTCTCAATGGTGTTAAAGGCGGGGAGAATATCCTTCATTTCAAGCATGACAGACGGCATTGCCGGCAGGAGAATCTGCATGGAGTGATAGGGGTCCGCGTCATACGAAAGGAGCGTGAAATACGACTTCAGACTCGCGTACAGCTCGTGCTTCGAAGTGAACTCCATCACATGACGAGTGCTATTAGTATTGTACTTGTATACCCAGAGGTGGTTCTTCCCATTATACCAGAGCGTGAACACCTCATCCTTCTCGGGGTCCGTGCTGTCGGCGGCATTCAGAAAACGGAAGGTTACGCTCGTGTAATACTCAGTCATTTTTAGGTCTAAGAGATATTGCCGATTTTAGGCGTTTAATTTTTTTTTCGCGCGCGCGGGGGTCTAAGTATATGGCATATATAATGTTAGAGGGATGTACACGTATATCGCCATATTTTTAGGCTATATATCTACCTACATCCCATGGTCCATTATATTTTTATTCATCAAATCGTATGGTATAAAAATATATACCATTACCGATAGGGCGGAATGCACTTCTATACGCAATCGTATTGGGGATAATTTCACACATATTACAAACAATGGGCGTGGATTCGGATATTCTATCGGAAAATGGTATATTATTCATATAGCCGCCCCTGATGATAATGATAACTATCTAAGGATGATTGCCACCGATTCCACATATGCCTATTTAACAAAACATAAGGAAGAGGAGCCGAAATTTGTCTTCAATGAAACACCTGTCGTAAAAGATGATAAGGAAATAATAGTGTATGAACGAACGGGAACATATTCCCATGGATGGTATAAAAAGCGCAGTATAACAATTCCGCCGCTGATAATTTCCAAAGAACAGGACCATATTATTAGTGATATTCGTAAAATATATGCATCAAAGGGCTGGGTTGTTGCAATGATATATGGCCCTCCTGGTTCTGGAAAATCTGTGACGAGTATCTTACTGGCAAATACTTTCAAAAAGGGGGCATATTGTAATACATTTAAGCCGTGGGAGCCAGGTGATACACTTAGTGTAATCTATTCCGAGGGGTCATTTACATCACAATCTCCATTGATTATTGCATTTGATGAATTCGACGAGGCAATACAGGCAATCGATAATGGTATTCTTCTACATAAAAATATCCCTATACAGACACGTAATAAGGCAGGATGGAATCAACTTTTGGATGAAATTCAAATTGGCATGTATCCGCATTTGATTTTGATGTTGACTACCAATAAAACACCGGATTACATTAATAGCTTAGATACGTCATATATCCGTAAGAAGCGCGTGGATAGTATATATCATTTGTCAGAGGTATACTGCTAAGTACTTAACTTCAGTACTAGACGTTACGACTAAATAAAAAATTGAACTTGGAATCGTCCACGATAATACATACATCATGGATATTCCTAGACCGAAGATAGTGATTACGTATCGCGACCAGGTCATTGATAATATTTATGAGTGGTATATGAGCCAGGGCAAACATGTTCCTCCAGAGGATTTGGAGGCTTGCCGCGAAATCGACAAGGAAATCACGGAAACGTATTTGCTCGACGTCGACACAGCAACAAGAGCCGATACGAAACCTGCATATGGTACACCGGAGTTCTGGAAAATGTATTGGCAGAAGAAGAAGGCTGCTGCAGTTCCAGGAGCCCCCGTAAAGCCGAAGCCCTTAAAGAAGGCGCCAAAGGCTTCGAAGGTACCAATCGATACGGCGGTGAAGAGTCTTGAACGCGAGTTATCACAGATTCACATTAGTACAACAAATGAGAATCCGGGAGCAAAAAAGCGGTTCCAATTCAAGTCTACCGCCAAGTAGTTAACCTTAAGGCAACATGATCGAGATGAAAATCATGAGACCCAGTATCTGCCAGAAAGACTTCGCCGGCTTTGCAATGCTCACGAGGTCAACAACAATACCATTCCATAAATACTTTCCAATGAGCGCAATCAAAATAATGGCAACGATGTAGGCAAGCACGACCGACACAAAATCCACATACGCCTGGCGCTTTTGGTCGACATTCCCATTCAGAAATCCTTCCACGGCGGCGTTTGTAGCCCTAGAAACAAGAGTCATTCTATTTAATAGCACTCTTTTTCGTAGAGAATACTCTCTCGAACCTTGGCCCCGCGATTCTCATTAATAAACTTCATGGCCTCATCTGCCGCCCCCTCAGATTTCATATGCTGTGTGAGGAGCTCCTTCATTGACTTTAGATTGAGACTCCCCTTTGTAGTCTGGCGACGATAGAGAAGACGTCCGCCACTCCCCTTCAAATCGAGAGCGCCAATATTATTCTTTTTCATAATACGGAGAATGATCTCCTCGTATGCCTTTTGCTTCTTCTTCATTTCGCGCACCTGCGAATTGAGCGTAGAAACACTACTTTCCATCTCGCGCCATGCCACTATTACCTCCTTTAGATTCGCCATTTCCTGTTGATCGGTGGGTGTCGTCACTACCTCTAGAATCGTATTTTCGGGCTGTTGCTGTAGTGTCATTTGTTTCGAGAATTTAATATCAGTCTGGCTCATTGTCTGTTTATATATAGAAAAATGTGTTTAGACCTCATTGGTACTAGACCTCATTGCCGCGCTGAAACCTTGCAACGGATGCACCCCACTCTTTGGCCATAAACTCCCAGCCCTCGGTCCAGCAAACTACATGAACAATGGTCTTTACGATAGTCGAGTTCTTCTTCATTAGTACCATCTTGTGCGCCGCGCCATCATTATGGCAAGGCAGATAAATAATATCACTCGTAATATCCTCGACATCCTCGCCCATCGACCTTCTCCAAAGCGTAATGGCCTCGTTCGTGGCCATGGACTTACCATCACCACCGGAACCCACCAGGAATAGCCATCCACAGGATGGACCACTCATCAAGAAAGTCGTCACAGCATTGATCTTATCCCACTTGGTCGAATACACCGGAATCTCCATCTTAGATGTATTACCTAACTACACCGAGCTCAATTTTTTTAGGCACATGTCGGTATGTGCCTAAAAAAATTGACCCCCAGATCACGTAACAATACAATCATATGCACCAAATAACGCCACAGGACCCGGACACGTTCCATTTCTTCGAGTCAAATCGCTCCCAGATTTCCTTTCCACAGCGAAAGGCTGTCTTGAATATTGGCACGTCCAAGCTGGAAACATTCGGTCTGATGAACTGCCTGGCAATTGGAGGCATCTTCACTGACCTCCACGATAATCCTAAGGGCTCCTTTTTGACCCATGAAAGTCCCACAGAGATCCATATTCAAATGATATATGTCGAATACCTGTATAACATTATAAGGGAAAAGGGGTATCATCTCAAGTACCTCATCCTATTTAAAATCGAGCCAGAGGGGGAGTCGAATACGATATACACTTTTCTGGGCAATACCTATCGATACAGGGATTTATGTGATCAGATTGCAAATTACATGAAACAGAAATACCACATCAAGCCGGCCATAGTGGATTATGGCCACTATTGTTCCCGATGCATGAAAAATAATAGGGATCCACGTCTCGAATTTTGTGGAAAGGCCACTATCGATCCCACGAAGGATTACGTTATCAACTACTTTGGGAAAATCTCTCTAAGTCCTCCTTACCGAGCGGTAAATATAACACGTGGATGATGCCGACCATGACATGGGGATGTTGCAGTTGCTCTCCAAGCGAACCATTTTTTCCGCCGGGACGGGTAATTCGCGTGAACAGATAAGAATACATCCTGCCGGAGCTTCTCTCACTATTTTTTCCGATATGTGCTGATTGGTTTCTTCCGTGAAACACATATTGGAAAGAAAGATACAGAAAGCATTTTTGAAATTGAGATCGGGGCTGAGAAAATCTCCACAATGAAATAAAATTCGGTTTCGAATTTGTTTCTGTTTTAGTTTTTCGAGGCAGGACATTGCAAACCGAACTCTTTCCGGAACAATTTCAATTCCTACGGAACGAATATCCGGATGAAGAATTGCCATTCCCACATTCACCTTTCCAATTCCGCACCCCAAATCGTAAAATGTATTGCCACATCGGGGCACGACACAATATTGCTTGATTTTTTCCGATAGGATATTGATACCCTGTTCCGTGACCTCTCCATAGGTCGTCTTATAATTGGTGAATCCTATACCGGATGCATGGGAGCCCGATACGCCATTATATACCTCTAAAATGGAATGTAGCCCCCTACGACTATGTACGCGCATTGTTTTTGCCCTTTTGGGTCGTAAGGATCGTGTATCGCTCATATGCTGTTATTCTCTTGGGGGATAATTCGAATATATCCGGGACGCGGATCGAATAAATTTGATAGAAGATACTCACTCAAGACAAGTATGCCTGTCAAGTTGAATGGAATGCCACGTATAATCTATAAGGGTGTTCCTGTATGGAAGAGTTCCAACGGCGATTTGTTCCTATATGACCCGAATTCGACGGACACAATTCTGATTGGTTCCGAGACAAATGGATTTCTTCCAAATGTGGCTGAGATTTGTTCTCAGCGCATTCAAGACTATCGTGCCAGTCTAGTAGAGCGTCATCGCATGCAAAAAAAATGAAGACGGGTCTAAGATGAGCCCTGTTATGAATCCACCGATAGTGACTCCTGAGCAGATTCTCATGTATGGGAAACAACAACAACGTCCGCTTCGTCTCGAGGCGAATGTTGTTGCATACATCGGATATATGGTATCGGTTCATCCCCTCAACGCTGTCCGGTCGAAGTCCGGCCGTAAAGGCCCATCAAATACTGCATCCGCTCAAAATCCGTCTTGAATGTGTAGACCTTGTTTTTTGCAACATTCACCGGATTTGCATCAAAGGTTTGCTTATTCACATATATGTTATTTGCAGCAGTCTGAAATGTCGAACTCTGAAATACAAAGACGGGAGGGCCAGTATCAACTTTACAATCTCGTGTGTTGTTCATTTCTATTCCTAGCTATGACTAATTTTTTTCCACTGGATTCCAGTTCGAATCAGGATATCTGGAAATATGGAGCATCCGTCCATTGGTGTATTCATTACGCTCTTCCATTGTCATATAGGTATAGTAAGTGAGACTCATATTTCCCGCCTTCCGAAGAGTGCTAACATTAATATCATAGGCCTGTATTCTCTCGAATGTCCCCCACCATGTCTGGTATTGTAATAGGGTCCCGATGGAGAGTGTGGCAAATCCGTTTGCATCAAAACACGGCATCTAATAGATAGAGAGAATGAGTGCAGTAAAAGACGGAGATAAGTATACGCTACGTGTTGGAAAAGGAAGCCGGACAACATTTCAAGTGAAGTTGGCTGTGAGCGATGAAGTCAAAATACGCGGTCTTTCTGGAAGACGGCACATGCCGTGGAATGAGGGCCTCTTGTTCTTATATGATAGCATGGCTGTTCAAAGTATGTGGATGGTCGATATGATGTTTGCGCTCGATATAGTATGGCTGAATGACTGGTTCGAAATCGTACATATAACCTATAATACACCGCCATGTACTACGAAGCCGAACTGCGTATCATATGATTCCAAGTATAAAGTAAAATACGCGATTGAGATGAATGCAGGGGCGGCGGAGGATCACGGATTCACTATTGGAAAGACATTATATGTAATAATTTAAAAAATTGAAGTGAAAATTTACCCCGTAAATATCAAGATGGAGTGCAAGAGATGTGCATCCATTCTTGGTAAATATGCAAAGCCTCATCCCAAAATGCCATGTCCTTTAACAAAGGCATTGTATTGTGGGCAATGTGCCGTGTATGGCCATACTTTGAGTGAATGTACGCGGTCATCTCAATATGATGCCGAAGTATCACATCCCATTTTGCTATCTGAATCTAAGCCGGAGTATGAAATTACGAATGCAGATGGTCCTATCCGGGCGGCTTTACTGGCCAATGACATCGTCCCCATGGTTTGTCAGGAAAAGGGCAAGAAGTTATTGCGGGATTTTCATGAGAACAAGAGGCGTTTGCTCGAATTTGCCAAAAAACGCGGGCAGACAATAGTGTTTGTTGAATCCGAGATGGTGGTCTAAAAATTGAACTTGATTTTTCATTCATATCATAGTATGGAGGACGAGATGGATCAGTATATCCGCGTGCGCGATCAACATATACATTCAATGCCTGATATTGTTTGGCTCCAGTATAAACGGAATGCATCTACGATTTTAAACTATACTGAGAGGATGAATGGGCTAATGAATTCGAAAGAGAAGATGGCACTATTTGATGCTATTATGAAGCTAAAGTATATGCAGACCAATCTTAAGAATATTTCTTCGCCGGCTTAACGCGCTGGGAGGCGATGATAAAAATTTGAATAAATATTTTTCTACATAAATAGACAAGATGCCGCGAAATCTGAAGGGTGGTAAAAACTACAAAAAGATGGCGAAGGGTAATAGCGTATTTGATATCGATAAGTTCCGAATTGACCGCCAAGAGGGTCAACAGATTGCACGAGTATTAAGAAACTTGGGGAATTTGAATATGAGTTGTTATTGCAACGATGGTATTACTCGAATCTGCAAAATTCGAGGAAAAATGATCAAACGCGAATTCGTAGATGCAGGCGATCTCGTATTGATTAGTTTACGTGAATTGGAACAGGATACGACAGAGGCCGATAAGAAGGAGATGCGAGGAGACATTCTTGCAAAATACCCATATGAGTGTATTTCTGAATTGCGAAAGGAGGAGGGCGTGAATCAGAGTTTATTTGTAACCTTGGAATCACTTGTGGATGGAAAGATTCCTAGTAAGACGGAAGAGGCTGGATTTGTATTTGATCATGGAAGTGAGGATGAAATGGAAGATAACCGGCCTGTATCAAATACGATTGAACAAAAGAAGGACGATGTGGAAAGCGATGACGACGATGTAAATATTGATAAGTTATAAGGCATTCGATGCGATTAAATGGGGATATATTTAAACAAAATGCTAGAATAGAGTATGAGTTCTTATAGTCCGGGATTACACGGACTTTCAGGGCCAAATCAACTATTTTCCCCTGCAGATTTTGGGGATGCCGACGACTTACGCCCAACAGCCCTTATGTTTGATGTAATTGGAAATGGGAATAGTACCCAATATACTACGGCAGTGAATGGCGTATTGACAAAACACATAGATGAAATCAAACAGAAAGTCTCGTCGATAGTAACTATACCGGGAGGTTGGAAACGTAAACTTCGGGAATTTTTAGCACAAAAGAATACGGAACTATTGGATTTTTTGAAAATGACGATACAATCGCACCCCACATTATCGAGGGGCGATTTAATCATGAAAAAATTCGGATTAACTACGTCCAATCAACACAATGTACGAGAGTACATACTTGATATATCGGGCTCGAATGCAGCACAATCATATGCCAACCATCTTTCGACTATTCGCACGAATGATGGAATAAAGGATTATGTGCAAATGTCTCGATATATATTGGATGAATATCGGATGGCAGGAGATGAGGCACTTGCACAAGAGCAGGTACTTCGCGCGAAGCTCGATATTTTTGACAAAATACAATCGAAATTGTCTAGCATATTGGATATCGATACGAGTATAAAATCGGATGCCCTATTTGAAGCAACGGAAGCATATGTGGGCAGTGTTTTTGAAAAAAATCAGATTAAGGATGCCTATAAGAATTTCATAGAGGCATATAGGAAATTCATATCGATTCGCGATATTGTTCTCATGTCACGTTTTATTCAGTCCGTGGAGAATGAGCCGATGTGTGGCATTTGTTTCAAAGATTCGGTGTCTTATACGATTTCGCCGTGTGGACATACTTATTGCCAAAACTGCCTACGTAGACAATCCTCGACCTGCTTTATATGTCGTGGAAATATCCGGGATAAGATCCGGATATATTTTAGCTAGTCATATTCTACGATGTAGTCGCCCGGGCGTAGGAAAACTTTATAAAGTGCTTCTGCCTGTTCGGGAGTTACATGGTAAAGTTCGACGGCTTTGTCGACGATTTTCTTCGCCACAACATACCATATAGTTCCTAGAATGGCGCCCCCCACACGCACATGTGGATTATCCATATATATTGTTATGCATATGGATGTTTCAATTTTTATGGGCATTTGCCAAAGCTCCGAATGAAAAATTAAATGGACGTCGTTGTTCGAAATCAGTATGATTTGCTCGATATGCTTGGACCAAGTCGATATGAAAATGGGTGTTACTACATTATCATGTGGGCATCAATATCACATCGCCTGTTGTATACCATGGCTAACGAGTAATACCACGTGTCCGAATTGTAGATCGAAATTGGGCCCGCACGAAACACCCGTATTTTACAAGAGACGTCGTAGTTATACGACTATACTCAATACATATGGAATATATTATACCCCTTATGTATTTGATGTAGTAAGTCAGCTATCAATTGATCATGAGCCGGCATTTATGAAAGTATTTATTCCCATACGATATATTCAAGCCCTTTGGAGAGGCTATCGGGTACGCAAATATCTTACTTGCGCGCGGCCTTCTTAGTTTTCTTATTCTTATTTTTGTTCTTATTGGATTTGTTCTTATTGGAATTATTCTTTCTCGTTCCGTTATTCATACGTCTATGCATTACAATAAGAGCCACACCACGGCAAGGGGGGGCTCCATTACGGCGCTTCATAGTACGAGGAGCATTACGACGACGAAAAGCGGGCATTTGTTCTATTAGGAATGCACATTTTTGTTCCCCTCCTCTCAAATAAAATTTGAATACTTAAACGGCATAACACATAGTTATATAAAAAGAATGTCTTCCGCTCCTCGTCGTACCAATGCTCGTCACCAGACTAGTGGGTTTAACACGGCGCATTGCAATACATGTGCATGTGTTCAGAACGTTGTAAATCGTCGTCCCCAGCCGACGGCAGTTTGCAAGTATTTCCAGACGGAGAATGGTTGCCGGAATGGCGATAGCTGTCGCTTCAAGCACGACCTTCCTCAGGATACTGATTCCGGGAACTACCGCACGAAGCCCTGTAAGTATTTCCAGCGGGGGGAGTGTCGGAATGGTGATGAGTGCACCTACAGGCACGATCCCCCGGAGTCAAATCCGCAGTACCGCACGAAGCCCTGTAAGTATTTCGAGACGGAGGAGGGTTGCCGGAATGGGGACAAGTGCCGTTACAAGCACGAAGAGACTCATGAGGAGGCCTCCTGAGACTCCAGCGAGGCACCTATAGGTCCCTCCCTGGTATAGTATTCCTCAGCAAATTTCCGTTTTGCTTCATTTATTTCCTTAGAGGTGACCTTCTTATTTTTTGCCTTTTTCGTTCGGGAGCGTTTTTTTGCTTGTACGCAAAGACCCGTTTCCTTTAATACCTTGAAGAACTCCTCTTCCTCTAAGGGAGCACCCGTTGTCGGATTGTAAAAGCGTTTTCCGCCGGATTCATTTGATTCATTGCCTTCAGGAACGGAAGGTAGGGCAGGGGTGGCGGCCTCCAAATCTGCAAGCATTTTTTCCGCCTTTGATTTTGCATCGGCGTTAAAGGGAGTCTTTTTAAGACCTAATAGCTCCCGTAACTTTGTAGCATTCGTCTTTTTACTTTTACCCTTATATACCCCAGACGCATTAAAACGGCTTTGAACGTTTGCAAACTTTTCTAATTGCTTGGCGGCGCGAGAGGCAGGGGGGGCGACAGATGCTTCGGGAGGGGCGACAGGAGCTTCGGCAGGAGTCGCCTCCAAATCTGCAAGCATTTTTTCTGCCTTTGATTTTGCATCGGCATTAAAGGGCTGCCTTTTGAGAGCCAGTAGCCCTCGTAGCTTTGTAGCATTCCCCTTTCTTGTCTTACCGGTATAAGCCCCAGACGCATTAAAGCGGCTTTGAACATTTGCTAAGGCCTCTAGTTGCTTGGTGGCGCGGGCAGGAGCGGCAGAAGCAGCAGGCGCGGCAGAAGCCTTGGCTCTCGGTTTTTTCAATGTATTGCGATGAGCCTCAAGTTGTTTGCGTTCCTCGGGTGTAAACCGGGACTTTTTTGAGTTTTCCGTTAAAAGACGCGAAACCTGTCCTAAATCGGTTGACGATATTGCACTTTCAAACGTTATTTTTCCTGGCATTCTATTCTATATTTATATTTAAAGTTCAATAGTTATTCTAAACAGAAAGGAATGGATACTCCATGTGTAATTTGTAATGAACTCGGTGAAAACTTGACAAAACTACCATGCTGTGAAAATAGATGTCATCTTCTTTGTGGCATCCAGTACATTGCAAATAATGCACACCTCAATGCCCAGGTTGTATGTCCATGTGGGAACATCTTATATCTAGGTACCGAATCATCCTCACATATAAATGCCGAACACATCTTATCAATGGATGGTGCAAAAAAGGCAATCAACTCGATGAAAGTTAAAGAGAAGGATCTGAAAAAGGCAATTTCCGCCTATAAACACATATTGAAACTGAAAAAACAGGCATTTCATACCGAAATAGATGAATATAAAATGGCAATACAAAATGCCAAGAAGGCATATCTTCAAGAAATCCGCCAAATGCCGGAATATAAACGGGTAGGCAGTTTATTAATAGGACTTCGTGGTCTATATAGGCGCTTTAAAAAGAAGTATGCCTCATCATATCAGTATGGTATATTAGATGATATAAGAATATCTAGCTCTTTGCTGTATTATTCTCCCGCGTGGAAATTACAGCGGATATTTCGTATAAGAATTTTGTAGCGGGAAATACGTAGTAAAAAAATTGAAATAAATTCACCCAACGCTGTAATACATGAGCAAGAAATACGTTGTTCCGAGTAAGCGCAAGGAAGTGACAGAGCCAGAGCCGAATGCCGTGCTTTCCGCCCAAATAACGGATGCATTCCCCTCTCTTGGTGGAACTGCAGTAAACAAAAGGGGGTCCGCTGTACCAAAGATTAACTATAGGATGAGCGTCATCGACGGAGAGGAAAAAAAGCGTCAAGAAGAGCTTCTAAAACTACAGGAGGAGGGATGGGTAGTGTTAACCATCCCTCCTCCGGGAACAAGGCAGATTATTATCACACCTGGACTGGGCGTGTATAAGGAAGAGGAGAATACCTTACGCCCACAGACATATGAGCACTATGATATCGACGATATTGTTGTCACAGCATCATCCTATTATGATATGGAACCGCTAGAAGAAGAGGAATCAGACCTAGAATGATTCGCCCGTGCTGAATGACATATCGTCCGCATTTTTTCCAACACCCGCCTTTCCATACGTCGTTACACGCTTTTCGAAGAAGTTGTCCTTGTTCTCTAGACTAATCCGTTCCATGAAATCAAACGGATTGGTGGCACAATAGATTTTTGGGTAGCCAAGCTGAAGAGAAAGACGATCAGCAACGTACTCAATATATTGCTTCATTAACTCCGCGTTCATTCCAATGAGTTCACATGGAAGCGCCTTTGTAATGAAATGCTTCTCGATTTTGACTGCATCGCGCAGAATCTTATGAATGGTTTTCTTGGAAAGACGATTCACAATCTTGGAATACAAGAGGCAGGCAAAGTCCGTATGAAGACCCTCATCGCGTGCAATAAACTCATTGCTTAGTGTGAGACCCGGCATAATTCCACGCTGTTTCAGCCAGAAAATGGCACAAAAAGCGCCCGAGAAGAAGATGCCCTCAACGGCGGCAAACCCAACAAGTCGTGTAGCAAAATCGATGTCCTTTCCATCAATCCAATCGAGCGCCCATTTCGCCTTCTTTTCCACAGAGGGAATGGTCTTGATTGCCCGAAACAGCTCGGTCTTCTCCTTCGTATCCGTGATATACGTATCAATCAGCAGGGAATACGTCTCAGAGTGGACAGCCTCGAGCAGATTCTGGCAACTATAGAAGAACTTCGCCTCGGGCCACTGGACCTCGCGCATAAAACGAAGGGCCAGATTCTCCATAACAATGCCATCGGAGCCGGCAAAGAATCCGAGAATGTGCTTGATGAAATGGCGCTCGTTTTCTGTCAGTTTTTCCCATTGTGCAACATCCTTGCTCAAATCCACCTCCTCTGGTGTCCAGAAAACCGCCATGTGCTTCTTATACATCGCCCAGATATCGTGATGCCGAATGGGGAAAATCACATGGCGATCCTCACTCTCCTCTAGGAGAGGCTCGGGCTTTTTCTCGACGACAGCTACGTCGGTGGGAGCAGTAGCGTCTGCAGCAGCAGGCAAGACAAGCGGCGGGGGCTGCTCAGAAATCGAGGGCTTTCGCGAAGGACGCTTAGGAGATGTCGCATTCGTCGATACGGGCTGTAAATTTGTCGAATTATCTGCATTCAACATCCGGGAAGTTGGAGTAGTAATCTGGGTTGAGAAAGAATCTTTGGGCATCTTAAAAAAAGAATAGGGACTATTTTTCACAATTTTATTCTATGCAGTCCTCTCATAGAAGTCCTTCACAGCAGGATGAACTCGAAATGATCTTGGGTCAAATTCGTAAATATAAAGCGACTCTAGACTTCTTACACGCGACAAGGCTACGTAGGCTTGACCATATTCAAATGTAGAAGGGCCCACATCAATGAGGGCAGAATCGAGAGACATACCCTGCGCTTTGTGAATGGTGAGGGCATATGCAAGACGTAGAGGTATCTGTTTTCGACCGATACCCTTCTCCGTTGTCCAGATATGATGTTTGATTTCAATGGGTTCGACCTTTGTAAGAAACTTCACAAGTGGCAAGCCCTCCGGCGTAAATCCTTTGATAACTCCGCGCGAGCCATTTACAAGACCACCCTCTTGGTCAAGATTCATAAGCAACATGACTTGCGCCCCTTCTTTCAAATGCGTTATAACACTATAAGGAGCATCCTTGTCCAACTTTGATACGAGCATATTAACCTCATCTTTCGACAGCCCATTCGACGCGAGTCCAATGAATTGGTCGAGCGTGCCCGACTTAGATGGGAGAATCGTCTCCGCCTCGAACGTCTTTATATCCCCTGTAAGCCTATCCAAATGCCGCTGATTGATTTCGTCCACGTCCACATTTCGTGTAAAGAGAAGCGTGGGTCGAATCGCCTGTCCTTTCCATGAGACGTTTTTCCGCTCGAGAAGAAGTGCCTCTGTCTCTGGGGAAATCTCGCCCTTTCTTGCTTCAAATAATATTTGCTGAAACACGGACTCTTTCTGACGATGGATTGTTTTCAGCTCGAAACTCTTTTGAATCACTTTATTCCAAATGAGGCTCTCAAAGACATAGGAAATCGTGGTTCCGTCTTTTGCAACAGGGGGGAGTTGATAGAAGTCTCCAATACAGACGATTTGTAGCCCGCCGAATATGCCGCGCCTGCCTCCACGAACGATCGACCCAATCCTTTCCAGTGTTTCTAGTAAGTTGGGAGTGAGCATACTGACTTCATCAATCACGAGGCAATCCGTCTCGCGCCATGCCTTCTTCTTTCGTCCATTTTTGACAATGTTTTCAACCAATGTCGAAAATGGTTCCTTTCCGAGTCCAATCCCTGCCCACGAATGGAGTGTCTTGGCGGGAATTGGCTGTAGTAGCAGGGCGGCGCAACCTGTCATGGCAGTGACTGCCATCGTCTTCCCTGTCGCCGTATATTCCTTATAGAGTGACTGAAGGAGAAAGGATTTTCCAGTCCCGCCCGCTCCTGTGAGAAATATGGACGAACCGCCCATGACTGCATCGATGACTTTCCGCTGTTCTTCTGAGCAATCCATACATACTTATAAAAATGGCCGGCTTCAAATTTTTACCGCTAAGTACTTAAACTAAGTGCTTAGCGCCGAACATTTCAAACCGGCCCCCTTTTTAATATGTGTATCCTAATAGATATGGTAAAAAGAAAGAATAAAACGCGAAAGTTATCAAAAAGAGTATTACAAATGTGGAATGACCCTGAAATAGTTTGGGGTAAAAATCCAGAACTTGAACATTTCTGGGGCGACTTGGCTTCTGGAAAAAAAGTGGTTCTTATTTACAAAGATAAAACCCATAAATATGTAAATTTACCCAATAGGACTACAAAAAAATATAAAACTATATTGAATGAATTTGAGGAAGATACTAATATAATAGCAATATTATCAAGCAATCCATCTCAAGATGCATATGAACAATATCTATATCCAAAGGCTAAGTCTAAGTCAGTTGAGTATGTTATACAACATTATAATACTTATTTCAAACCAATTCTTCCAGGCAACAAGTTAAGAGTTCCATTATAACGTCTAGTACTGAAGTTACACGTAGCGAAACCACGTGGGAATATTGCGAAGAAGGTCGAAGAAGGACACCTGTGTTCCACCCCACAAATGACTATCGGCCTCTGAGAATGTGACCATTCGCGTATCAATTGTAATATGAATGGCCGAACTCAGAAGGGCCTTGAACCACTTGGCCGTGGTGAGCCCATCTAGAATTCCCATAGTCATACACCATTGGCAAACTGCATCATTCAAAGGTTCTATGCGCCTATGAATAAGTGGCGTAGTTGCAGTCTCCAACTTTCCAAGCATTGCATGAAAGGTGCGCTCGATTTCATCCAGCTCTTGAGGCAAGGTTTCCAATAGGGTTGTTGACTCTTCTGTATCGCTGTCCATATCTATTATGGGGCTGAAATCTCATTCAAATTTTTCGAGCAAATTCGCCAAATTCGAAATCGGCGTATCATATTCTATGATGACCGCTCCATGAAATCCCGTATCGACCTTACAACTATAAATGAATTGTGCAGGAATCACTAGCATCGTTCCAGGGCGTAAGACAACATCGACGAATTGTACCTCATTTACAAGCGGAGTATCATTTATAGTCAGTGATTCCGGATATAGCCATCCCCATTGTTTAGGCAAAAATTCCTCCGAGCGTTTACTCAAGAGCGATAGAGTATATTTGCCCTCTGTCACCAAAATACAGGTATAAATTGCCGTCGAGCGTTTCATTCCATGTCCGCCTAATAGAACGCTTACTCGAGTTGACATGACCGATGACAAATAGCCCGTCAATTCGGTAGAGAAATCATTTAGAGTGTGTGTAGCCCATTTATCGAGGGCAAGTTCACCTGCAAGAGTTCGCCCACTTGTAGGCGATATAAGTGGCATGCCCGAATCCCTATAGGGTGTCGTCCTATACACGGAGAGTGTCGGGCTATTTTCGTCGGTATGTAAGGGAAAGGCGTCCAATCTGGGAATTTGCTGTAAATTCGCCTGAGTCAAAATTTGGGGGAAATTACATCCACGAACTACGATGGGATGTTTATCTCCTATAAGTTCTCCTAGAGTGGTGGAGGCATTTGTAAATTCAATTTGGTAAATTTCAATCGTATCTCGCCGATGTTTATAGAATAAGACTCCTATTAAAAATAGGAGTGCTACACATATAATTAGTTCAATAATCATCTTAATATAAGTACACGATACAAATGATACAAATAAACGCATTAAACTCTCTTCGACACTAAAAGCCCCGCCATGGAGCCGGCACTACAGACGAAGGTGCCCCAGAGAATATCCGTGATTGTCATTTCGAGTGTCCATTTTGTTAGAGTGGCGTAGTTCGTCAAGTCATATAGGCCATACATGGCAGCTCCCAGAGCAGCACCTCGTATTCCCGCCTCTTGAATCGTCTTCACGTGATCCAGTACAAGATACCCTATTGCCACAGGGATAAGAACGTAGACAAGTGCCGCGGGGAAACCACGTATTATGAGGGGGGAGCCTTGGACGCTCTTGAAAAGGGCCGAATGATATCCAGCCCGAAAGGTCAACCAGACCGCATCTAGAGCCAAAATGGTAAGTCCAACTGCTAGAATCACATAGAGCTTCATTCTATTAGAAAAAGGTAAATGTATTTGTATCGAGGCTATTGAATGTTGACCGATTTGTCAGAAAGAGGAACTTTCCCACCGGGCTGGAAAGGGCGCTGATCACTTTCGGCGCTTGCTGAAGAACATAGAGTCCCGTAAGGAAATTCGTATATGTTTGAAGAGCCCCCCTCGTCCCGGGCCGTCCAGAAACAGGGGGCGGTATATCAACTATGCTCCATGACTTATCGGCGCGTCGACGAAACTCGCTGAGGAGGTCGGGAGAATCAGCCATAACAAAGATGGAGCATTCACCCTGCTTCGAAATGCCCTGTTTTATGGCGGAAATGTATAGAGAAATGGGGATATTTCTTGCAAGATGTAAGCCAACATGGAAAGAAGCAGGGCTCTCCAGATCATTTAGGCGAATCGTTTCTTGAAATGTATTGAGCATGGAAGGATTCCATCGAAGAAATTCCTGGGCCCCCTGGTGAAAATCATTGGATTTTAACGAAACAAGGAATTCCAATAGGCGATTCTGTTGACCGGAAAGGGAAATGGAGGAAGGTAGAATGGAATCCACAAAGTTGACCTCTTCGTGCTCAAATGTATTTTGAATAAGGCCATATCCGGGAGAAATCGGCGTATCGTATACATGGAGTTCCTTATTCGCCTTGGAAGCGAACATCTTGGCATAGAAATATCCCAGAAAGTCTGTCGTATAGCTTGTATTGGTCGCCTGAAAAAAGAGGGGGCGGGGGGCAGGCTCGCCCTTTTTTGCTCTAGGCACTTTTAGCCAGGATGTCATAATATATGGATTGTATTCTTATCAGTTATTTAAGCGCAAATCTGTCAATACTTCTTAGCTTGACATAAGGGATATCTGTATATCCCTTCTTTACTGCATTACTAATACAGGGAAATTCCCATTTACATTCAACTTGTATACGTAACATGTCATCTTCGGATGGATGAAGAATGATCATTTGCTTCAGCTCCGGATATTTTTGTAGTATCACCTGCATACAGGCATGTTGTGTCAGATATGGTAAATGAATACGTGAATTAATAGTGTATTTGTTATGACGTATATGCATTTCATAGTTTAAAAATGTCATTTGAATTGCGTTAGTAAATTCGTGTAGCCATGCGCCAATGACCGGACTTTCTCGAGGAGCCATGATAAACCAATTTTCGATAAAGCTTGCATCAGGTTTCGTAATACCCAATGTAAATAGCGTTGCCTGTGCCTTACGCTCGGTCGTTTCCCTATAGAGTTTCTCGAATGCCTCCTTGGAATTTATGATAATCGATGCATCCATCCATGTACCACCCCATTTATACAGAACGGCCAGACGTATATAGTCCGCCTTGTGTTGTGGCATAAGCATTTTATAGTTATCTGGTATATCGCTTATGTCAATATAGTTGGACAGCGTCTCATCTGTCAAGAGTGTTATCTTCCAATCATCGAGAACACTCCTATTATTTTGATAGTACCCTTCGATATTCTTGGGTAAGGTCCCCGAATCCCAATAGCACCATATTTGTTTCGGAAGAACATAGTCTTTTGGCATTACATAGGAATAGCTCGGTATATCGAATGTTTTCGTCAATCTAGAGTATACTATAATCGCGAAAATATATATAATAAAACCTATATATATTTTCCACGATTTCATTTTTATCTATTGCTAATCAACATTTTACTGACAAATAGGCGTTCAGCGACCAGGCAAAGAAGAGCCAGGCAATATACGGGAGAAATAGGAATGACTGCCACCTGGTATCATGATACAATAAATGCCACGTATACAGGGCCGTTCCAATCATTGCAGAGAGCACAAGAAGGGCAATCTGTGTGTTCCATATATATACAGGCACCCATATAAGATTCAGTAGAAGACCGAACAAGAGCACATAGAGCGTTTGACGCCGATTCCGTTGTAAATAGATTAGAAGGCCATAGATAGTGTATAATACGGGCCACACATATTGAAATACCTTATTCGATGGTTGCCATGGAACTTTCGCGCACTTATCGAACCAACTCATCTACTTATTTGTTTCGATATAAATGGGTACAAATAGTGTATGACCCCATGTTTTATTCCAGCGACAACACTCAGAATTACAGCATATCGGAAGGTATTTTTATAGTCGAGTGATACGGCAAATTCGAATAGTAGCCAAACGACCAATACGATGTAAAAGCGCGCCGGGAAAAGTAGGATCAATATCGAGGTATATACTATAATCCCATTGATATTCAAAGAGGCAATTTTGAGCGAATTTTCACTTGCAGCCCAATCAAGGCTGGATGAGTCGGATATGGGTATATCCCGTAAAATGGAATTTATAATATATGGATAATTATCGGCCAAATTACTTTCAGCCCCGGTTATATCTACTAATTTCGGTTCAGGTGAATATGCCTCCAAATTATATTTTGCAATCCAGCGACCCATTTCAAAATCGATATGGGTATTGATTGTTTCTGTAAGGAACAAATCGGCACAATGGCGCGAGATAATATATCCATGTGTGCCGACAGTTCCACCCACTTTCAATATACTAGAACTTATTTGCGTCGGAGGTGCATTCCCTTCTGCTATAACAAGCAACTTTGAAAATATGTGTTCGTCGCCACACTTCATATTACATCCCATAAAAAAGAGGTCAAATGTCATCGGCAATTGTTTCCATATCTCAGGGAAATCGGTACGAAATGTTTCCGATAAGAGGGCATCATCTTCGAATACACAGATTCTCGAATAATTATTCTTGACCATGTCATCCCATATAAGACGATGGGACAGGGCGCACCCTTTTATACCATCTGTGCAGTAAATTTTACAGATTTCGCTCATATATTTATTGTCTTTTACATCGACCCCTTTTACGGCTGATATGCGCTTGTAGCGAATTCCGTTGCGAACCATTTGCTCATCGAAGGTTTTCATACGTTCCACATCTTTATCCATGTTGATCACATATACCTGATCAACGACTTCGTTTAGACTGGCCATCCCTATTTAATTGGGAATATATAATAGGGAAATGTGGATAAAGCCGGAATATTTGCTTGTATCAGGGATAATCATATTTATGTTATATCGCGTATCGGCTGTACAGGAGGGGTTCCAGGAGAAACGGCAAGTTCCTGCAGCTATGCCACCAACAACATCCGCGAAAGATCCCGAAGTAAGAGTTCCTGATATGACGAATCAACAAGAGGATATAAATAAGAGCATCGAAATTGTTATTGCAAATTACGAAGAACGTTTGGATTGGTTAAATGAAATCCCGGAACAATTTTATACGAAACTGACAATTTATAACAAGGGTTCGGCAAAGAATTATAAATTTCCGAAGATGTCTTCCGTAAATTTACCCAATGTCGGACATTGTGATCATACCTATTTGTACCATGTTGTACATAACTATAATAATCTTGCTGACATAACCATATTTCTTCCTGGCTCTGTTTGGACTCAACCCTATAAGAAAGAATCAGCGAATAAAATGATATCATTTATTGATATTCATAAGAAGGCTACACTGGTATGTGCCGATAATCCAGAAAATCATAAAAATTTCTTTATAAACGAATATGAAGTACAAAGTCCTGAAAATTCCCGTTTTAGTAGTCAGCAGGAACTCACACCTGCAGCGATACGTCCTTTAGGAAAATGGTTTGAGGCGCATTTTCCCGGGGAAAAACATCAATGCGTAAGCTTCTATGGAATTGTGAGTGCAACTCGGGAGGGCATTCATAAACGCCCGAAGGAATTTTACGAAGGGCTATTGAATGAAGTATCCATTCCTAGTCCCGAGGCTGGCCATTTCATAGAGCGTACTTGGGCAAATATATTTTCGATTGATAAAAGGGATTTTATTGTTACATCGCGTGTTACAACATTTCTCGGATTCTAGAATAGGAATGAAATTAAAAGAGTATCTATATGGATGCATATTCTTTTTAGGACTTGCATACATATATTATATGTTTAAAGAGATTGATGGATTTCAAAATGACATACCGATTTTTGGTGTTCTATGTATCTTTAAGAACGAGGAGATGGTGATTCGTGAATGGATAGAACATTATCTTTGGCAGGGTGCAGACTATATTATTTTATTAAATAATGGTTCAACTGATAATTTCAGAGAGCAACTAGATGGGTTCGATGAGCGAGTAATCGTAATAGATGCTCCCGAACAGCATGCTCAGATTAAGAATTATAACTCATTCGGATTGCCCGAAGTCAAAAAGAGAAATATATCAATGCTTGCAGTTGTGGATGTGGATGAATTCTTATTTTCAAAAGATGGATCTAACCTGAAATCATCTCTTATGCGTATATTTTCAGAGAATCCGGGTGTATCACAGCTGTCGGTGAATTGGACGATGTTTGGATCAAATGACTATAATAAACAGCCGAATAGTGTTCGACTATCATTTACGAAGCGCGCGAAAGATTTACATCCAAATGTAAAATCAATTCTATTGGTTAAAGAAATAAATAGCATTGATATTCATTCCCATAATATGAATGGAAATACTAAAAATATATCTGATACAATACAATTAAATCATTATGCTATTCAATCGAAAGAGTATTTTGAGAAGGTGAAAATGTCGAGGGGGGCAGTAGATAGGACGGATAATGTGCGTAATTGGGAATATTTTCATAGATATGATCATAAAGATGAGGATGATTTTTTACTGAGGGATTATGTTGCAAATATATAGATGAAACTAAAAGGATATCTATACGGATGCCTATTCTTTTTAGCACTGGCATGCGTATATTATATTTTTAATCAATCAACCTCGATAGAGCAATTTAAAAATACCAAATTGCTTGTATTATATGTCTTTCATGATTACAATGATAGAGTAAAACATTTTATTGAAAATTGTATTTTTTACGATGAAAATGTGGATTTTATTGTAATATCAAATGATAAAAATAAGAAATTCGAGGTTCCGGATTATGTAAAGACCCTATTTCGAGATAATATTGGCTATGATTTTGGAGGATGGAGTGATGCCCTATTAAAAAATGAATTATACAAAAACTATGATAAGTTTATCTTCGTGAATTCATCTGTAATAGGACCCTTTCTTCCGTGTAATTTCAAGGGCAAATGGACCGATATCTATCTAAATGGGCTACAAAACAATGTAAAACTATTTGGAAGTACTATTAATACGAATGAAAAACCATTGACCGAGTCACATCTTCAATCCTATATATTTTCAATGGATAAAACAACACTGGAATATCTAATAGATTGTGAAATATTTAGTATGACGAATTATGCAAAAACATTTCAAAATGCTATTTGGGATAAGGAAGTGCTGATGTCTAGGAAAATAATTGAAAATAACTGGAATATAGGTTCATTACTACAATATTATGACAATGTGGATTTTACGTTTCAAACGAAAAAACCAGAAGAATATGGTATTAAATTTTTGGATGATGTTATGTATCCCAGTTTTAGAAACTCTCTATGGAATGAATATGAACTTGTATTTATAAAGGGGAATAGAGTCTCTATAGATTTTTCAAGTGGATATAAGTGTTAGCCTACATACCGCCAAGTAGTTAATTTTAAGTACTTGGCGCTAGTGAAAGAAGTCTAATAATTATCCCCACCCCGAATAGGGAATGCCACAATCAAGGCGGGCCAAAAAATCATATACGATAACCCGAAAACTAAGAGGTGGAAATACCAGATGTATGTTCATACAGCCCGTTGACAACGAAGGTCTAGGAAATGAATTGTATAGGTATGCCATGGGCCTCGGTGCATTAGAGCCTGATATGACCCTGTGTAAACTTCCACAACAGAAGATACAGCATAACCCTGTAAAAAATTATAGGCGGCTTTTCAATGGTGTAATGTATAATAGGAATGCCCGCGTAAATGCCGCCAAAAATGTCGTAAAATCTTCCAATACGCCGGCAGAAGGCAACGGAAAAATACCCTATGCATCTTGGCAAGGATATAATTACGTCGAAGGAGCAATCGACAAAGTGAAAGATAATTTGATTCGGAACGAGTTCCGTAAATTTCCCGAAAGATATACCTTTGAATATGACTCGTCCACAACAGCCTTTATGCATATTCGTTTGAAGGATTATGAAGAAACTGGCTGGGCTCTACCATTCTCTTATTATGAACGGGCGCTTGAAAAACTCTTCCAAAAGTCGTCGTCTATAGAGAAAGTTCTTGTTGTCTCCGATAATATACAAAAATGTAAGGATTATTTTCATGAGAAACAGACACCCAAACTCATTTTTATAGAGGGCAAGGATGAACTACAGACCCTTTACATCATGATGAAGTGTGAGGCGGGGGCTATTATATCCCCATCCACATTTAGTTCTTGGGGGGCGATGTTGGGAGCTGATAGAAAACAATCGAAACCCCCTATAATTTATCCAAGCCCCTGGCTACACTTTAACGAAGATACTATGAACTTTCCAGACTGGTGGATAAAACTTCCTACACAGGCCGGTGGTGAAAGACCCTGTATCATTGTGGATTTATTACCAAAAGAGGGTCTTGGAAATAAACTCAGTTCATTTGCTGCTGCTCTCATAGTAAAAGAAAAGGCGAATCTTCCGATTTGTATTATGAACTCTACGACCCCTCATTCAACGACAGATTATGATTCATTATTCGATGCAGAGAAGATAGAACGACCTGCTAATATGAATAGTATCAAAAATGTGATGAAGCCAAGAACTAATCTAAGTGAATTTTCAAAGAATATAGTCAACTATAATTGGAGCAAAAACACGGGTAAAAATGTGAAGATCACCCCCAATTTATATCAACATTTTAAATCCCTTTTGCCTGTAGTTTCGGCTATGAAGGAAATGTTAATACGAAATGAATTTGGAAAGGGGGAATATAAGCCCATAAAGGATGCAGATAGTTGTGCTTTTATGCATATAAGACGGGGTGATTATGTGACACGAGGTTGGAGTCTGCCAGAATCGTATTTTGTAAATGCCCTCTCCGAGCTTTCTAGTCGATCCAGTACAATTCAAACAATATACGTATTTACAAATGAACCCGGATTTTGTGAATCCCATCTTGAAACATGGAAACAAAAAGTACCCTCTAAAACGATAGAATGTAAAACGGATTTGAATGAACTCCAGACCCTTTATATGATGATGCAGTGCAGGGGAGGAGCAATATTATCTAGCTCTACATTCAGTGCCTGGGGTGCTTTGTTGGGTCCAAATGAGAATCTGGAATCTGTTATCATCTATCCAAACGAAATGCCGCATTTCTCAGGCTCTATGAACCCCATGTCCTTTCCAGACAGATGGGTTGCCATGTGATTTCTTTCCCTTCTATAGGGATGGCACAAACACGTAAAAAGAAACAGCGCAGAGTACGTAAGCGCCGCATACAAAGGGGTGGCAACCCCTCTATACCCATTTTCATAATTTCCTGGAATCAGTATACGTATTTGAAAGACCTCGTGGAACAATTGCTCGAATATCCGAAATTACAGATATATATTATTGATAATCAAAGCACATATGAACCCCTAGTGAAGTATCTGAATGAAATCGATTCACGTGTAAAGGTTCTACGACAGGATGTAAATCATGGTCATAAGGTATATGAGATGGAACATATACTGAAATTCATAGATGAGCTCGGTGTAACGAAATATATAGTGACGGACCCGGATCTCAAACTGAATTCGAAAATGCCCCGCGATTTCATCGATCGTTTGTCAAAATTGAGTGATAAATACAAGAAGAACAAGGTGGGCCTTGCCCTCGATATTACCAGAAATATTGACTTGACTAGAAAATTGGATGATACCAATCAAAGTTTTGCCGATAATGAGCGACAATATTGGTTAAAACCTATTGAAAATACAGAGGGCTATGAATTATATGATGCCCCTATTGACACCACATTTGCCCTCATTAATAAATCCTACCGAATAATCGGGGGACTACATAACTCTATACGAGTTGCCGGCGATTTTACCTGTGTACATCGTCCCTGGCTTATAGACTTCAAGGATGAGTTAATCCCAGGAGAACATGAATTTTATATAGGAAATGGAAATAAATCCACGACCTTGAATCGATGGAGGATAACTTAAACTAATACGACTATGTTAATATAGTATGTATCGTGGAAAATATACCTATGGTAGGCCGGGCCTGTATTATGCTAATTCAGGTGCAACCTATCGTTCCGGCAATTTCTGTTCGATTGGTAATAATGTTACAATATATCTGGGCGGAAATCATCGTACTGACTGGGTAACAACGTACCCTTTTGGACATATCTTTACCGACACATTTAATACCTTCAATGGAGCCGGCCATCCGAGCACCAAGGGGGATGTTGTTATTGGCAACGATGTGTGGATTGGTAATAATGCCACTATTATGTCTGGTGTTACTATTGGAGATGGGGCCGTGATTGCCAATAGTAGTCATGTAGTGAAAAATGTGGAGGCATATAGTATCGTGGGTGGAAATCCGGCAACACATATTCGCTATCGATTTACAAAGGAGCAGATCGAGGCACTTTTGAGAATCCAATGGTGGAATTGGGAGGATGAAAAAATCAATCGCCATGTGCCACTTTTGTGCAGTGGAAATATTGATGATTTCATAGAGGCTGCAAAATCATAATATATCTAAATAGGATGAAATGGAGGCATCGTAAATCAAAAAAACAGCAACGGAAACGCGCCAAAACGCGGCGGCGGCAGAGGGGAGGCCAATCGACAATTCTATTGAGTGGGGAAGCATTCAAAGGCCTTTGTAAATATAATCTTGATAACCGATATGATTTGATACCTATTGATACAAATGTGAAAGAGGGGGATCGTGTTTTCTTGAAAGTAGGTGATATTCCTGCCTTTGTAGCAAATCCGCCTCCGGTCAATGTGACACTTATTTCTGCAAATCATGATGAAACCTTTACAGATGATATGATGAAAATGGTTGCCCCCCATGTTACGAAGGTATATGCTGTAAATTGTAATGCAAAGGAGGCAATCCAAATCCCTATGGGATTTCGTGATGATCAATATACATCTCATAAAGTTTTAAAGGATGTTCTAGAAGACCCGAGTAAATCCTCTAATAAAATGACCCTATGTTTAGTGAATTTTCTAGTGGCAAACAATGGAGATGAGCGATCCAAGGCAAGAGATGCGTTTAAAGATGCTCCTTGGGCTACTAAATCGGAATATATGAATTATAATGCAGAAAAGGCTCTTGTTCATAATAATGCAGACGTTATGCAAAAACGTCTCGAATATTATATACAATTAAAGAAAACGAAATTTGTGATATGTCCTCCCGGAACAGGAATCGATACGCATCGTGTATATGAGACCCTCTATTTTGGAGGAATTCCTATTATAAAAACGTCATTTTTAGATCCAATGTACAAAAAACTGGGTGGATGTTGGATAGTGAATGATTGGTCAGAAGTTACGGAGGAGGAATGTAATAAGAGATGGGAGGAACGAGACAAACCGACGATATTATGGGCGCCAAGTGAATGGTTAAAATATTGATAATATTGTCCTTACATAGCGGTAGTACTGAAGTTAAGTACTTGGCGGTAAGTTAAGCACATGGCGGTATTACAGCTAAGTACTTAACTTCAGTTATATATTCTAATTTATAATTATGGGAACTTCTAGAAAATATTGGAAGAAACGACGTAAAAATATTAAATCATTGAGAAAGAAACGTGGTGGAAGTAAGCCTACTATTGTTATCTTTGATTTGAATTCTAATGCAGGGTTCTTTTCGCAATTTTGGTATCTTTGTAAGTCCTATATATATGCAAAGAAGAACAAAATCCCCTTTTTTATAAATAGCTCAAATTGGAGTTATAAGTTAAAGGATGGTTGGCATGATTATTTTACATCACTAGATGAATATGAGGATGATAGTACTCCAAAGGATATAAAACGATTTTGGCATGGAAATGATACCGGTATACCAATATATACTATTAGGGATTATATAGAAGTACTCCCTGAAATTTATAGATTAAATGATACTATTACCGCAAAAATTAGCGAGTATGTCGAACAACATAGGCCATTCGACAGCATATATATTCGTAGGGGCGATAAGATTGCTGAAAATCCCATGAACCCTATAGAGAAAATTCTAGGATTTACAGATTTAAAGGGGTCTACAAAAAGGCTCTTTGTCCAAACCGATGATTATAGTATCATTGAGAAATTTCAGAAACTATTACCATCAGTAGAAATAATAACGCTTACCCCCGAAAAGAGGCTGGGTGCACATTTTGGAAATATATTGCATATGGATAATGAAAAACGTAAGGAAGAAACGGAGAATTTATTAATATCAATAGGTGTCTTTTTGAAGGGAGAAAAATGTTGGACAGATATTCGCTCAAATGTTGGCCGATTTCATAAATTTGCCGATTTCACCAAGGTAAAATTCTATCCAGATAACGAGGAGGTTGATATAAATAAAGAAACTATGCCATCACATGATATATATATACGATAATTATACAGCCAAGTACTTGGCGATAATTTAATATATATATATTAACTAGGGAATGAAAGCCACAAAAAAATACAGAAAAAGAAAGAAGATATCATTAAAACGGCGTAAGATGAAGGGTGGTGAACACGCCCCCGCTGTATTTATTGATTTACATGATGAATCCGGACTCGGAAATCAACTATTTATCTATGCTGCAGGATTAGCTGAAAAAACCAAACGTAATACAGAATTATACATTCTTCCTGTAAAAAATAATATACACACCAAAACGGATTATAGGCCACTCCTTTTCAAGCAAGGTATTCCCGTTACGATAGGCTCTGATATACATGCGCGTAGTTTAAAGGCATCCTCGATATATAACGATGTTCATTTACTATATGGTGCTACTGATAAATCGCTAGAACATTCCAATAAGGATGTGCATCTGGCTAGAAAATTTTATCAACAATACCAACATATTGCCCATGTAATTCCACAAATACGACAAGATTGCTCTGAATACTTTGAAAAAACATATCCCGATCAAAAATCAGCAATTTCATCCTCTGATACTGCATTTATGCATATAAGAAGGGGTGATTATCTGGGTCATGGTAATGAAACACAAATTGACTACTATAAACATGCTCTAGAAAAAATAGATGCTGATAAATCTATAACATATTTATATATATTATCCGACGACATAGAGTGGTGTAGGAAAGAAAAATGGCCAACAAATAAGACGATTATAGGGCTTGATGAAGAAAATAAGGATGAACTACGAGCGCTATATATAATGTCATTATGTTTAGCAGGTGCTATTATAGCTCCATCTACATTTAGTACTTGGGGGGCAATTTTAGGTGCAGACCAGAATTCGGAATCAACTATTATATATCCACTCGATTGGACAACAAATGTATATGAAGCTGGAAAGGGGAAACGATTGAAATTTCCGGAACGATGGAATGCCCTATAAGGTGTACCGCTAAGTTACCGGCATTCTATTAAAAATTGAATATTTGACGAATTGAAAAGGGTATTATATTAGAATGGGCGATTGCTTTAGTAAGGAACCGCTCGTATCTATAGATCAAAAAATACTAATGACAGACAAACGATCAGAGATGGAAATGATCACACTTCCCGAGATCCTAGAATATGATGAAAACGGCCGACCTAAACTCCGTATTAAAATTCCTGAGGATAACGTATCATATTCATCATATATTTCCGAAATCTCATATAGGGATGAAGCTGGTATCAGTCGCCACACATAGTGAACGATGAGAGGGCGAATACGATATTACAATGAAAGATGGAAAGCTCGTTTATAAAGGAGGCACTTATCCAGCATTTTTTCACGGAAATGGCTTTACCAATTTTGATTATATTATCCAAGAGCTTGGATATGATCCAGATATATTTAGAGCGTCAAATGAAAGCAGCGCTAAATATATTTGGGATAGTTTGAAACATTATGTTCCAATGGCATTAAAGGGTTTGTGGGCCTATATATTACTCGTATGTATCGCGATAGTCTATGTATATAGAAAGACCCTCCTACGTTTCATCAAAGCGAAAGGTGCCTTGCCTAGGAGCTATCATATATAGTAATCCTCCAAAGACAGCCCCCGTAAACGTCCCTGCAAGGATCTGTTGCCAATTATGACAATGTTTTGCCCAACGTGACCATGCCATTAATATTAACCAGGGAATACCTATCCATAGTACCCATTCATTACGAAGATGTAGCCAAAGAGCCGTTACGAACATCGTGGATGCCGCCATGTGACCCGATGGAAACCCGGGTACACCGCCTACAGCCCCGCCCATACACCATGCATTACATCCATTTGCTTCCGAGGGGCGTCCAAACGGCGGAAGCGATCCAAACAACTTTTTCACACGCTCAACAATGAATGTCAATCCAAGAAGCCCCCCAAGAAGCCATATCCACCAGATATCTCTTTCGTATATGAATAATATAAGTGGAGTAATGAATGATATGATAAATGTTATAGAAATGATATTTGCTAACATCCTATTATAATGATATATATTTTATTATAGATGGTAAAACCGGTTTTAAATAGGAAATCATAATCGTAATCATTATAGGCACTGGTACATTATATAGTTTCATCATGATAAACAGGTTATAAAGTGTAAATAATGTAATAGCGACAAAGACAAATGACTGAGTCATAGTTGGAAATACGTGCTCCATGAATGGGAGTCTTGAATCCGTTTCGTACTTATAGGAATGGTCCAAGCATACCTTTTCCCAATAGGAAATAATACATTCACCGCCCGAAAAGAACCACGATACTATGATAGAGCATATACTAATAAAATATATCATGTCATACACTTTAGATGTTCGAAAGAACACATAAAACATGGTAAATAGAAGAAGAATCCAGTGTATAAATACACAAAACCAGAACCCTATGAGAGTCATCCTATATAGGGAAAAACATTTAAAATAATAGATGACACAGCCCGGTGGTGATGAAGCACAGCAACCCCATGTTGCCTGGGATATTAATATTGACACAATGCTTGCCGAGTGGTGCGATAATGCTAAGTGTTTCGAATGGATGCATTCGGAAACCCATAGTCTGTATGAGAGCCGTTCCAAGGCCTTTATGATTGCCACGAATTGTTTGACGGCGGTGGCGGGGCTGAGCAATGTTATTTCGGGTGGAACGCGCATTGATGGATTCGAACTCTCTTGGCTCTTTGGGGGCATATCGATTTTTGTATCGACGATGAATATTCTACAAGAAAAACTCGGCTACTCACAAATGAGTATTGTGCATAAGAAACTTGCAAGTAATTGGGCCGTTATCAAAACGAAGATTGAGGAAGTTCTTGCACTCCCTTATTCAGGAAGAAGGGATTGTAAGACCTTTTTGAAATATATAAAGGCTGATATCAATCAGGCGAATTTGGAGGGTGATTCTATCATTCCGGAACATGTAAAGACTGCCTGCTATACTCGGTTCAAATCGATAGAGAGTTTCAATATTCCTGATATTTGTGGTGATATGGAACATACGAAAATATATGTTCAGGGCGGGCAACCACTACTGGGATGATATTTTGTACTTGGCGGTACTAGACATTATAATATTATTATATCTAAATAGATGAAGGGAAGTAGGAAAACAAAAGTACGAAAAACACGAAAAACAAAAAAACAAAAAAGACAACTCTTAAAGGGGGGAAGTAATCCTGTAAAAATTGCCTTTTATAGCAATCATCTAGGAGAAAGAGGGACAGAAGTTGCTATGTATGATTATGCCTATTATAATAGCAAGCTATTGAATAATACCTCTATTGTAATTTATAATAAGAATAACGATTTAAATAATGATAAAGTAATCAATAAATTTAAGAAAGAGTTTGATGTATTTGAAATTTCGGATAATATGAAGAAAGATGAAATCGATAGAATATTATCCGAACAGAAATGTGATATTATATACATGATTGTTAGAGGTGATAAATTCGATATTCCCACAAAAGCAAAAGTCTGTATTCATTGTGTATTTATATGTGAATCTCCGCCATTCGGTAATGTATATGCATCTATTTCACCAGGTGTAGAGGGTAATAATGGTAAATATCCTGTAGTACCACATATGATTAATTTGCCATCACACAATCGAAATATGCGTGCAAAATTATCAATTCCAAATGATGCCATTGTATTTGGGCGTTATGGTGGTAAAGATACATTCGATATTGGCTATGTACAAACAATCGTATGTGATGTTGCAAAAAGTAATAAAAATATATATTTCCTATTTGGAAACACGGATGTATTTTGTGAAAGCATGCCAAATATAATTCACTTAGATACTATTTCAGAGTTAGATGAAAAAGTGGAATTTATAAATACATGTGATGCAATGTTATGGGCAAGAGTTGTTGGTGAAACATTTGGCTTGGCAATTGGAGAATTTTCATCTAAAAATAAACCAGTATTTGTTACAGATAATGTAAAAGATAAAGCGCATGTTGAGATTTTAAAGGATAAAGGAATATGGTATACGGAAGTCACACTCAAAGATCTATTAATTGGATTTAATAAAGAAACATATAAGAATAAGGATTTAAATGCATATAACGATTATACGCCTGAAAAAGTAATGGAACAATTTAAGAATGTATTTATTGAATCAAAGGGTCTCTAACGTCTAGTACTGAAGTTAATTACTCCCCATGTATAAGGCCACTCTGTGGCCTTATGTTATTGGAGTCACTTTATCTTCTCGTTCTAGCCATTAGAGCCAAGTACTTAATTTAAGTACTTGGCGGTAATATATTTACCAATTAGATGGACTGCTGCTCACCCGATGTAGGGGATTGCAAACAATGCCACCCCGAAATGTGGAAACAAACAAAGAGTGGCATTTGGATATCCAAAGAGTTTCCTTTAGAAACACGCCCAAATAAAACACTGAAGCGCACCCGTAACAAAAAACAAACACAACGAAGAAAACGCCACTGAAACTTACTCGTCCCGCCAGCCAGTAATGAGACCCGTATGAGGGTCATTCACTGCAGCCATTTGGGATAGGTTGGAAGTAAATTCCGTGCTGGGTCAATTTCAGTTCATTTTTTTTTAGTGTCATATTTCTTAGGCATAATACTGGTAATAGTAGTATATATCGTTGTCATTATATATATAATATAAAATATAAAAGCTAAAAATAATGTTTTTGACAATATATATATTATAGAGGTACCTGGTTCCTTGTTTTTTTCTAAATTAAGCAATTTAATACACTCTCTAGCTATTATATCAAAGGGCCAAATAAACGGCCAATTTGTACTATTATCAGTCTGTGGAAATAACTGATATACAAGAGGAATATAATACATGTACCATTTTATATGTGAAGCAATATACACTTCAGGAAAGCCTATATTTTTAAAATTTCGAATGATATTATCTTGAGCTTTACGAGTATAAATTGAGGCATGCAGACCTCCACCCATTAAAATACGATATGTATATAAGTTATATGGGTATGTTATAAGAGGTATTACACCTAAACTATATATAAGTTCTTCATTTTTATGCATATTCATAAACGAGTTTATTGTTTCAATATGGAATTTATTATGGAGTTCTGATCCAAATATAAAATCATCTTCTAATACCAAGACATTTGAAAAATTATGTTGTGCTGAATGTTCGAATATTTTACTATATGATTTGACAATATCAGATAGGGTATTATCCTCTCTAAGTTGTTTTTTACACTTTTTATAGCCCTTATCAAATACAATATATACAATATTTGTGGGATGATATTGATTGAGTTGTTTTTTGATGCTTTCTAATCGCCCATTATCTTCAAGATGAAGAATATAAGTTGCATCGACACTATCATTTAAGAGTCCATCCGTATATTTATATTCTTCAAATCTATAGCATATATTGTCATTAATCATTCTATTATATGGGATGATTTTTCTTCCATGAGCTCATGGTGCTTTTGAAAGAGTTCTATGGAAACAGATGGAGTATAGAGATACAGGTCAAACTTAGTTGTAGGGTATGCCTCTTTGATAGTTTGCTGTAATTCGGTAATGTCGCTATCGAACTTACCCAAAATGAAACGAACCGAATTATTCTTTACGTAATTTCGGAAACTATTAATACGTCGATCATATCTTTCTATAAATAATTTGAAATTATTATCGATATAGTGATTTTTACCACCGGGCCAATTTTGACTCCTATACAATTCGGCATGCTCCGGGCTTTCATGATTGAAAATAAAGCCATATCGTACATTGTAAATTAGTGGCTCCGATTTAACAATTCCCCCTGTGGAAAATTTAGCAGGAATAATTGCTAAATAGGACGGATCACAAAAGTATTTGAAATCCTCCTTTATACACTGAATAATCCCCCTGTAATTTGTAATACATTCATCAAATGGACATGTTTGATATCCATTTGCTTTCACACCCCTTATACCGAGTCCCACACCCTTTCCTGCAGACTCGCAATTCCATCCAAGTGATATTCCAACGTCCATCTTATTATGAATTATATATATATAATTCGAACAGAAGCGCATCGTTCTTTTAACCCCAATACAATTTCATTTTTATAGGGGCAATCGCATACGATGATAGTTGCCGTATTACAATCAATGCTACTAGGTGAATATACCATTTTATTTGTTCCATATAGAAGCTTACCATGGCGTTGCACATTATTATCTAAAAATCCCAGGATTCTATCTTTGTTCTTAATGACATAATAGTATATCTGCCCATATATACCCGATGGCATAATATAAGTATTTTCGGGAATTTCCACAATGCTAATCTGTTGCATCTTATCAATATAAATATTCCTATATAGTTGTACATCGATGGATGGAAGATTTCTTGGTAGTGTAGCCTGATCAAGTACGAATTTGAACATGCTAGATTTGAAATTTCCATTATATGTATATGATACATAACATTTATAGTTATATAATGAAAACATATATATTATATAATCAAATCCACAAAAAAAAGTATGTTGTGAGTGTATTGTAAGTAGAGATTTTTCTTGTAGAAGCATATCAAAATTAGGAATGGAGATGAATACGTTTTGTACACCTGCATTGCGAATATTTTTGATAAATGTCAATGGAGAGTATAAATGTTCAAAGACATGTGATAATATCACATTCGAAAACCCTGTAAAATCAAATGTTTCGCAGTTACCTTCGATAAACTTTATTTCATAAGGGAGTTCATCATGTTTAAACATATCAAGCGTCATAAATTCAACATCTCTCACAATCTTCATACATTTAAATAGGTCTCCCTTATTTGCCCCCACTTCTAAAAACACCCTTTCATTCGTGTTGGAAAGAATGAAATTGCTAAAATGAGTATGATGATCTGTCCAAGATGGACTAAATGTTGCATTCATATATATATCTGAATATAGGATACTGGGATCCACCAAATATTTAAGCTGTAAGCATTTACATTCATTACACACTATAAGATGATAATCATAATAGCTCTCTGTTACTAAATCATTTGAAATTGCCATTATAGGAAAGTGGGGTAATGAGAAAAGTGTTTCAAACTCTGTATGATGACATATAGCACATCTTGTCCGGATAGAGCCCATATTTATAGCCTATAAAAAATGGGGGGATTTTTATCGTAAATATAATATTGAGTATATATATGAAATTATATATATTATGCGGTGGTTCAGGTGAACGATTGAAATCCTATTCATATCCTAAGCCATTAAATATGATACATGGAAAACCATCTATATATTATTCATTACAACATATACCATCTAGATTTAAAACGTTCCATTTTATATATTCAAGTCATTTGAGTGAGTATAATTTTGAACATATTATGATAAATTTATTCAAGGATCGCATATGTAAGTTCAAATGTATCGATTATTTTACTCGAGGACCTGTTGAATCGGCATATCTTGGTATAAAGGATACAATATGTGATGAAGAGCCAATCATGTTTTTGGATAATGATAATATATATAGATTTTCAGACACATTTGATATAGATAGCATCGATACAGCATTTATTGGATGTAATATTGATAAAAGTGGGTCAGAAGCCTATTCCTATGTTCAACTACATGATTCAAACATAGTACACATAAAAGAAAAGTGTAGAATATCTGATACATATTGTACAGGCATATATGGGTTTAAAAATCTTCGTCAATTTAAAGAGGCTGCAGAGAGCCTTTTATTGGATGATTTTAAAGGGGAAGCGTACATGTCATCTGTGTATGATAAGATGCTCTCCAATAATATCAATGTAAAATGCGTAATGTTTCCTCTCATACGTCATATAGGAACATTAAAAGAGATTCATGATATACTTCCAAGTATTGGAGAGGAAAAGATGCGCATATGCTTTGATTTAGATAATACACTTGTAACGTATCCATCTATACCTGGAGATTATACAAGTGTATTGCCTATTGAATCAATGATAAAATTAGCACGTTCATTACACGAAGATGGTCATACGATTATCATACATACCGCCAGAAGAATGAAAACACATTCTGGAAATGTGGGTGCCGTTATGAAAGATATAGGGGCAATAACATTCAACACATTGGATACATTTAAAATACCATATGATGAGATTATATTCGGCAAACCTATTGCAGATGTATATATTGATGATAGGGCAGTGAACCCCTATAGGGGTGATTTGAAATCAATGGGGTTATTTATAGAGCAAGAAATGAAGCAAATTATTAATTTCCTACCGAGTAATAAATATAATAAACTAGGTGTTATCAATAACAATGTTGTGAAATCAGGTAATGCAGACTTACTGAAGGGGCAGTTATTCTTTTATAAGAATATTCCATCAAATACATCCATTCAGTCGTATTTTCCAAAATTACGAATGAATACTGATATATCAGGTGTGATTATGATGGAACTTGAATATATAAAAGGGATACCTCTATATACTCTATTCAAGCATGAAATGTTATCTAATAAACATATGAATATCATTATGGATATGATACAAGTAATACATAATACCTATTCACCTATTGTATCTCCAACAATAGAACAAATAGCAAATCATTATATAGATAAATTTAAAAAGAGATTATCGGATCGATCCATATACACCTTTGATAATTGCGATGATGTAATTAAGCGTTATGCACAGAAGTTAGAAGAATATTGTTCATCCTCGCGATTAAAATCAGTCAATATAATACATGGTGATTTATGGTTATCGAATATGATACTATCATTTAATGGTGATATAAAACTCATTGATATGCGTGGAGAAGTGGGTGACGTCCTAACACTTGGGGGGGATCCCCTATATGATTATGCAAAAATATATCAATCATTGCGGGGATTTGATACATTATTATATGGACATGAATATAATACAGAATATGCTACAAAACTGATTGATATATTCCATGAGAGGCTTCAAGAGATACACATAAATATAGACGATGTCATGATGATATCGGATATATTAATACTGGGGTCATTTCATGCTATTGATGATATAGCATTTCGAGAAAAGTGCTGGAAATGGATAACGGGTAACGTCTAGTACTGAAGTTAAGTACTTGGCTGTACTTAGTAATCATATGATTTTATCTGGCTTTCTGTGATATACCCATTTTTAATAGATGTTTCAGATATTTGCCGTATAACCTCTTCATGCTTACCTGGTATAAGTGTATCAGAGCGCATCTTAAATTTACAATATTCTAATATATATTTTCTTATCCAAAAATGAATTTGATGCGGATTACCATTATCAAGAGATAGATATAAATTTTTAAAGATATTTGCATCTTGAGAACTCATTACAAAATGAATATCACCCTGATTTTCTGGATGTCCATCTGTATAAAAACACGATAGATCATAATTAGAAAAAATCATATCTGTCCAAATAATAATATCAGGACGAAATAGAATCACAATATCATATGTAAATTTATGTTTATTCTCATATTCCTCTTTTAAGTTTAATACCTTTTGTATGGCAAGTGCTTGACTAATACCTCCGAAATCAATTGAACTACGACATTTAGCTTCGATTTCATTCGAATATATACGATTGTCTTCAAATATGTGTGATACCGGAGTATATAGTTGAATAAGATTATCTTTAATATCATAACTCCATGATTGTAAAAATACATCGACATCATAATCAGGATTTGCATCTATGATATGCTTTTTAATGGAATTATAAACAAGTCTATAATTTATATATACACTATTGTCATTATATAAACTATCTTTATATGTAAAGCGTGAAGTTGTTTTAGAAACAGCTCCACGTATACATAATGCCGCTCTTTTCTTCATATTAATTTAATAGATCTTATCTTAAAATATTTTCCCGTTTTGGAAGCCAACCTCCATTCCCTATAGTAAAACCTGGACCTCCTGGCTGTGACATTTGCAAGTCAAATGTAAGACAGCTGATGTTATTATTTACAAAATAATTTGCTAATACAGATTCTATACCATAACTCTTATCGCCAACCGGACCATTATATCTATATATATTAAAATAGATTGTCATAACCTCTTTTATTCCTACTAACATTTGATCACATATCAATATTGGCCATGTAGGCCATATACTATTGACTCTTTCTTTCCATCTATCAGGCATATGAAATTCTGTAGATGGCACCAATATTGTTCGATCAGGTATATTCGATAGCCACTCAGGATCAAATATTTCACTGGGATTGTAAAAAAGATCAAATCGCATCTTAAATACGAAATCAAAGTCAATATTATGATGATTCATATAAGCTAATGCTTTGTGAAATGTATAATAAAGTTTACTATGATTGCGTATACATAATAATCGATGTGGATGTGTACATCTATCTGGTGTAAAAGCACAACTCTCATCGTAGTTTACTGGTTCCAATACATGAATAACTCCTTTAATTTCAGGTGGTAACTTTTCGATCATTTCAACTTGCCAATCATGCACGTATTCATCTTCACACCCGATTGAGATATATATATTAAATATAGGCATTAGAGGGGATAAAATATTATTATAAAATGACATATAATAGTCATATGATGGGTGCCATTTATGTTTTGCTGGTCCAGCAAATATAATTAATATCGTTTTCTTGTTAGTCATTTATATATATATGATATTTTATGATGCCTTTTCTGCGCGTATATAAATCCACTGATCATGAAGATCATTCCATGAATGGCGAATATGATGTGTTATATTGACAAATCCCAGTCCTTTTAACTCATTTATAATATCATCCGGATTTGTTACACGAACATCACATCCTGAATTTGTACTATCGGCATCATAGAAATTATCATAATAATCCCGTGTAGATTTATGATTTGTTCCAAAGCCCATTTGGAATGAAAGAATTCCAGCTGGTTTTATTATTCGATAGAATTCTTTTAGATAATTATACCGAATATCATGTACACATATATGCTGTAAAACAATTGTACTCATTACAAAATCATATGTATCGTTATTAAAAACTGATAGGTCTACACCATTACAGCTATAAAATTTATACAGCTTGCTATCTATATTTTGGTTACTCATATTCTTTTCACATGTTGCGATAAGTTCTGGAGAAATATCTACACCATCCATACGCTTGAAGCGCTTATGCAGATTTAATACATTTCTACCACATCCACATCCAAAATCTAGACCAATCTTATCTAAAAATGAGGAGTTCTCTGTATCTTTTACAAGAATATTCCAATAATCAGGATTATCATTATGAGGCATATGATTTTCTCTATTCATATTACCAGTTATGCCTTCATTATCGTAATATTTCTTTTGCATAATAGTGTAGTTATTGGTAGGGTCCATATAATATATGATGTTAAAAAATAATAGAAAAATATACGGAGTATTCAATCGGGTTTTTGTCACATTTTATTTGTTATTTATATTTATAACCATACAATATGTCTAGATTTACAGAACTGAAACAGCATCTAGAAATCGCATTTGAAAATGCAGAAATGGGTAAATCGAAACTTACACAACTTGTATTGTCTATGGATGGTATGACTGGGAAAAAAACAAGACATTTTTACAATAATCTTCTAAATATAAAGGATGCAAGATATTTAGAAATAGGAACATGGAAAGGTTCATCTGTTTGTTCAGCAATGTATGGAAATACTGCAAAGGTTGTCTGTATTGATAATTGGAGTGAATTTGGTGGTCCGAAAGAGGAATTTTTAATAAATTTCAATATATGCCGGGGTGAAAATGATGCAGAATTTATAGAACAAGATTGTTATAAAGTGGATATTTCACAATTGCCAATGTTTAATATATATATGTATGATGGCAATCATACCGAAGATAGTCATTATAAGGCACTTATTCATTATTATGATTGTTTAGATGATATATTTGTATTTATAGTGGATGACTGGAATGTGAAACATATTCGTGATGGAACATATGACTCATTTAAACAATTAAATTTAGCCATATTATATCAACGAGAAATTTTTACACCCGGCAATTGTACATATGATACATGGTGGAATGGTATTTATGTAGCAATATTACAAAAACAAACCAGAACTTAAATACATAAATAATAATCCAACATCAATATATAATGAAACTATATATTGATGGTGAAAATGATATATCATATATAACAAATCATATTAAGTTCGAATTATCATCCGTATTTGAATGTGATTATATTCTAAGTGCTAAATTTCCTTGGGGGATAGATTATAAAGATGATTATGTACAAGAAACATTAAAGTCATATATAAAAGCACAAAATATCAATAAAAAGGTTCTTGTATTTTTAATAAGTGATAGTTCATCTTCATACGAAATACCTGAAAATGTATATTTGTTTAGAACATCTCTATATAAAACAAAGCAACAGCGGAATGAGTTTGTATTACCATTCATTTGGGATAGTCTATTGGAAAGGGATATCTTGCCATTTGAAATGACCAAATATCCAATAGTGGGGTTTTGTGGTCTAAACAATAAAATTAGGCATGAAACAATGGTTAGATTATTGGAATGTGAGGAAATTGCCTATAATTTTATCATTCGAGAACACTTTTGGGGAGGAAAGCCAAATGATCCCGAGTTAATAAATGATTATATAAATAATATTGCAAATAGTCATTTTACATTATGTAATAGGGGAGAGGGAAATTTCTCAATTCGATTTTATCAAGTATTATCTGCTGGAAGAATACCTGTCTTTATTGATACCGATATGAAACTCCCTTTTGAAAATGAAATTAACTGGAAGGATATTAGTGTTAGCGCAAAGGATAATGATAAACTTGTTGCAAATATATTAGATTTTTATAAGACAAAAGACCTTGATGTTGTATATAAAGAGTGTCGAAGAATCTATACGGAATTCTTCTCTACTGAACGATACTTCCAGATAATCCTTTCGAAAATAGAGAGTGGATCGTATGTTTTAGACTAGAGTATTATTTATATTATGCACTCGAATCACATTGAAAACAAGTTTTCAATATTGTAGATTTATCTACAATGTGATTTCTACTGAATTTGGTCAGAAATAAATTTATAAGCGACAAAAAGGGTGGAATAGTTTGCAGTTGAGAATTGAAAAGTGGCTGACATAAACCTGACAAGAAAATTTACAAGAGTACACAAAATTTCCCGGGCTTTAAGTAGCTCATGATACTGGGGCAATTT
>Ga0214921_10000966_pt1 | contig 50584 bp, 50 predicted proteins | sample LL1505_MetaG_FD_177992 | JGI IMG/M metagenome (GOLD analysis project Ga0214921, IMG submission 177992) | Freshwater microbial communities from Lake Lanier, Atlanta, Georgia, United States - LL-1505 | ecosystem: Environmental > Aquatic > Freshwater > Lake | place: USA: Georgia | collected... | reverse complement strand
GTTTTAGTCAATTTTTTTCTGGCTACATCGGCGAAGTTTTGGTTTTCGACCGAGCCTTAAAAACCGAAGAAATCGACACTATCAACAAATATCTCTCCAAAAAATGGGGCATTGCTTTGAAATAAAACTATGCATAACAACAAAAACTGTTGGATAATTGGCTGTAGCAGTGGCATTGGCAAAGAACTTGCCATTAAACTTTACAACGAAGGTTATAATTTTTGTTTATCTGCCCGAAATCAACAAGAGCTTTTGTTGTTGCAACAACAATTGCAATTCTTAAAAAATTACATTGCTGGGGGCAAAATTCCCTGCACTAACGAAGGGGAATTGTGCATCGAAATCTGCTTGCCGACACTACCTCACAGAATTTAGCTATGTTGTTTCATAAAAATTGGCGATTTCGTTGGTGAATTGTTGTTGCAAAAGATGGGTTTTAAGTTTGTAAGATGGGGTGATTTGCCCTTTTTCAATTGAAAGTGGCTGGGTGATGATGCGAAATTTTTTGATTTGTTGCCAACTATCGAGTTGTTGATTGACAATGTCAATTTGTTGTTCTACCCAGTTGTTTAGCTCTGGCCAATTGTCTAATTTTGATGATTGCCAAAAATTTTCTCCGACATAACCTAGTTGTTTTTGTAGTTGCGGTAGGCTTTCGGGCTCAAAAAATAACAGCACCGCCACAAATGGCTTGCCTTCGGCAATAATTACACTACCTAACAAGCCGGTTATTTGTTGTTGTAGCATTTGTTGTAAATGGTTGGCAACCACATATTTGCCGTTGCTGGTTTTGAGCAGTTCTTTTTTTCGACCAATAATTTTTACAAAGCCATTGTTTATTTCGGCCAAATCTCCGGTATAAAGCCAGCCATCGTTTAGTGTTTGCTTGGTTTCTGCCTCTTGGCAAAAATAACCTAGCATAATGTTTTTGCCACAAGCAAGCAACTCACCATCGGGGGCAATTTGCAAACTAACCGAAGGAAAGTTGGCTCCGACAGTGCCTAGCTTGTAGTTGGCAGGGCAGTTGGCTGCCAAAACTGGCGAACTTTCGGTGAGACCATAGCCACAAAAAACCGCAAGACCAATGCTGTGTAAAAATTTTTCAATTTCGCTTGGCAAAGAGGCTCCGCCACAAATGATGGTTTGCACTTGACCGCCAAAAATCGCTCTTAGTTTTTTATATAACAACAAATCAAGCAGAGAATTTAGCAAGCTTGCTTTGTTGCTTGGATGAAAATTTTTTGCTCTGTTAAAAGTAAGTTCTAGCAAGATTTTACTAAGCAAGTTGCCTGTTTGAGATTGTTGCTTGATTTTGTTAAAAACTTTTTCAAGCAGTCTAGGAACGGTGGTAAATAAATTGGGTTGCACTTGTTTTAGATATTGAGGTATTTTGGCAATATCATCAACAAAATAAATGCTAACTCCTTGGGTGAGATAAAAAAGCATCACCATTCTTTCAAAAATATGTGCCAAGGGTAAATAAGAAAGAGCTTTTTGTTGGGGCGAAAGCGGAAAAAACACCGAAGTGTCAATAATTTGGCTAATTAAATTGCCATGGCTTAACATTACTCCTTTGGGTTTGTTGGTGGTGCCAGAGGTAAAAACTATGGTAGCAAGGTTGTCGCTTGGGCTTTTGGGTAGTTGCTGATAGCCCTGGTTTTGGGTTTTGCCTAGTTGGCTTAACTCGCTAAAACTTAGGCAGCCTTGACAAGCAAAACCAATGGTGATGATGGTGTATTGTTGGCAATATTGCTGGGCAAAATCCGGTTTATCGGTGATGATAATTTTTGCTTTGGTGAGTTCTAGTTGATATTGCAGGTTTTGTTGGCTGATGTTGTGAAAAATCGGCACACTTACAAGACTTGCCGAAACGATTGCCAAATCGCAAACCAACCATTGCCAGCCTTGATAGCAATAAATGGCCACCATATTATTTTGTTGTGTGGCGGGCAATTGTTTAAGCCCCCAAGCAATATTGTTGACTTCTTGACAAAACTCTTGACTTGACACAACCTTGCCACTACCTAGGCAGTTTAACAATGTTTTATTGTTAAAATGTTTTTGATGATAGGTTATGATATCGTTTAAACAGGTGAAATAGGTTAAATTCATAGTTTTTTTGTTTAAATTTGTAAATTCCCCTTTTTTTAGAAGGAGAATTTGCCCCAGCACTCGATCTGAATTCCCCTTTTTTAGAAGGGGTGGATTTTTTTGCGATAGCAAAAAAAGACGGGGTAGTGTTGGGAGACACGGCACAATGCCAATTCGAGGGAATCCTACCGTGTATTGCCGACACTACCCCGTCCGCTATCGCGGCCACCCCTTCTACAGAAGGGGAATTCTGACCGAGGACTGCTACTGACACTACCCCGGCACTTCGTGCCACTCCTTCTGCGAGAAGGGGAATATCCGAGTACTACTCCACCGCTTCTGTAAGAAGTATAATTTACTCGATATTAATCACCAAAGGCACTTTTAAGTTAAAGATGGTTTGCATTGTTTCAACAAGAAAAATTTTGATTTGCTCTAACTCTTCTTTGGCAACTTCAAGCACCAGCTCGTCGTGTATTTGCAACACGATTTTGCTTGTCATTTTATGCTGAGTTATTTTTTCTTGCATCAAAATTGTGGCTTTTTTAATAATATCGGCTGCACTGCCTTGAATTGGAGCATTAATCGCTTGTCGTTTTGCCTGATTTTGTTTGATTTTGTCGGGGCTGTTGATGTCAGAAATAAAGCATTTTCTGCCCGAAATGGTTTTGACAAAGCCGTTTTTGCTAGCATCGGCAACAGTGTTGGCAATATATTGCTCAATACCTTGATAGGTTTGAAAATAGCTGGCAATATATTGGCTCGCTTCGTGCCTGCCAATGTTTAGCTGTTTTGCCAGCCCAAAAGAACTGATGCCATAAATAATGCCAAAGTTAATGGCTTTTGCCTTGTTTCGCTGTTCTTCGTTTACTTGCGATGGTGGAAGATGAAAAATTTGACTGGCGGTTACTCGATGAATGTCGAGATTTTGCTTGAAAGCATCAATTAGGCTGTCAATGTTGGCAAGGTGAGCTAAAACTCGCAACTCAATTTGCGAATAATCGGCGGTAAGCAGAATGCAGTCTTGTTTGGCAACAAAGCAGTTGTAGATTTTTTTGCCCTCTGCGGTTTTATTGGGAATATTTTGCAAGTTAGGATTGCTAGAAGCTAGCCTGCCTGTGAGGGTGTTGGTGCTACAAAAAGTGCTGTGAATTCGCCCGGTTTGTGGATTGACAAGGGTTGGCAACACATCGGTGTAGGTGTTTTTTAGTTTGCTGATTTTGCGAAATTCTAACACATATTTGGCAATGGGGTGGTCTATTTCTTCTAGCACTTCGGCAGAAGTAGAATTGTTGTGTTTGAGATGTTCGCCCAGTTTGAGTTTGTGATATAAAATTTCTGCCAATTGTTGCGGAGAAGCGATGTTGAATTCGCTTTGAGCGAGATCATAAATTTTTAGCGATAAATCGGCGATTTGTTTTTTAAACTCTGCCGAAAGCTGGTGCAAAGCGAGGTGGTCAATTTTGATGCCGTTATTTTCGATTGAAGCAAGCACCGAAAGCAGGGGAAGTTCGTAGTTAAAATAGGTGTTGTTGAGTTGGTTTGCCATAATTTGCGGTTGCAACACTGCATAAAGTTGGCAAATCGCCACCATAGTTGCTTTGACAAATTCTTGACCGCTGTTTTGGGTGGTTAAAATTTTCAGATCGATGCCGTTGATGTTGTTGGTGAGATAGGTTTCGGCTAGAACTGGCAATAGTTTTTCTTGGTTGCTTGGGTTAATTTTGTGTAAAGCAGGGTTGAGCAGATGATAAATCAGCGAAATGTCATCAAAAACAAGCGGGCAGGCGAAGTTTTTTTGCCAAAAATGTAAAAATTCTTTGCTGGTAAAAAAAACTTTTCTAATACTTTTGGTGTTTAACAATTCTTGTAGTTGCTGGTTTTGCAATATGTCGCTTAAATTATAGCTAAAAATAGTTAAAACATTGGGGTGATTTAAATTATTAACATTAAAAGGCAACAAAAACACCTGCTCGTGTTGTTGATATATGGCAAGCAAGCTGTGTTTGTTGGCTGTCTCAAGCAAATTTTGGTGGTCAGAGGCAAAATTTAGCTCGATATCTTGGCTATTTTTTTGAGTGTAAGAAAACTGCTGTTGCACTTGCTTAATTAAAGAGCGAAAGTTGTGTTGAGTGAGAAAATCTAGCAACTTGCTGGCATCAATTTTTTGTAAAGCAAAATCGTTGAGGCAATAATCGATTTCTACTTGATGATCTAGGCTGGCGAGCTGTTTTGAAAGCAAAGCTTGTTCTTTGCCTGCAAGCACCAGCTGTTGTTTGCGAAGAGACGAGATTTGCGAAGTGTTTTGGAGCATATTTTCGAGGCTACCAAATTGTGTTAAAAGCTCTATGGCGGTTTTGGGGCCAATGCCCTTGATGCCGGGAATGTTATCGGCAGTATCGCCTGTGATGGCTAAAATATCGAGCACCATATGCGGTTTTAAACCGAATTTTTCTTCAACCTCGGCAATGCCGATTAGTTTGTTTTTCATAGCATCATACATATGCACTTTTTCGTTCACCAACTGCATTAAATCTTTGTCAGAAGAAATAATCAGCACTTCATAATCTTCTTGGCAGGCTTGCTTGCTTAAAGTGGCAATAATATCGTCGGCTTCGTAGCCCCTTTTTTCGATACTTACCAAGCTTAAAGCCTCAACCGCTTGGCGAATTAACGGAAACTGCGGAATTAAATCGGCAGGGCAGGGCGGGCGATTGGCTTTGTATTTCTCAAACAATTGATGGCGAAAGTTTTTGCCCCCAGCATCAAAAACCACCGCAATATGGCTTACTTCAAGGGCGGAAAGCAGTTTGATGAGCATATTGACAAAGCCATAAACGGCACCAACAGGCACATTTTGTAAATTCAGCAAACCCGGCAACGAGTGATAGGCTCGAAACACAAAAGAATAACCATCAACCAAAGCAATTTTTTTCATAATATTTTGTTTTTTTTAAGTGTCGTAATCTCTCTTTTAGAAGATGATCTGATATTGAGTGCTAAAATTTAAAAAATAGCACTAAATGCATTCGGCTATTTTTTCTAAAATATGGGCTGTATTGTTAATTTTACTTTCATAAATTAGTTGAAAAATTTTATTTTTGGCAATAAACATATTGTTTCTTTTTAAAATCGGATCTCTACCTATTGTGAGTAAATTAAAATTATAGAAATTATCTTTTTTTAAAGAAAAAGAACCAAAGATATCGTTATAAATATCGACATCTGTCTTGCATTTTATATAAGTGCTGCTTTTTTTATAAAAAATTTCAAAACTACCATAAATTTTGAACAAAGATATTTCTTTATTTTCAGCCTCTTTGTTATTCATCAATTTTAATTCAAAGATATCATTATAATTTTCATAATTCTCTATTTTTAAAATATCTTTGCGGGTGCCATTTTTACCGTAAAAACTACTTTTTTTCTTTAAATTAAATAATTTTGTTTCATACATTTTCATTCCTTTATCAAAATGATAAGCATACTTTTCTAGGTCTTTTGCAGATAAAATAAACTCTATTTTACACTCAGCATTTAAATCGGCAAATTGTTGAAATATTTGACTTTTTTTAATATCTTCTATGTTTTTTAAAAACATGCCAGATAGATCTGTGGTTTTATAGTTATTATTTTTAATTTCAGAATTTATTGAGGCATATATTAAAAATATATCTCTATCGCTTGCACTTCTTTTTATTGTGTTGAATTGCTCTTCGGTAAGACCTATCCATCTATCGTTTTCTGAAGTATTTTTTATTTCAATAAATAGATTCGGTTTTCGAGTAATATTGTTTTCGAATATAGCCACAATATCTGGTTCGTTTTGCACTTCATTGTTGCTTTTAATATCAAAATCTAAAATGTAATTTTTATTGCTATTTATAATTGTAAGAATTTTTTCTACTCCTATTTCTGTTAACTTTCCTAATGTAAAAGAATCTAAAATAGCACCTAAACCTCTGGGTTCGGCAGTTGTTCTGCCAGTAGTGTTTTTATTTGGATCAAGATAGAAATCGGTTGCAAATTTAAAGACCCTTTTAAAATCTTCGAAAAAAAGTTTATAGGCACTTTGATTATTCATATAACATCGCTAGTTTGATTTGTTCGGCAATTCTCTTGATTAGTGGCACAGCAACAGAATTGCCAAATTGTTTATAAAGTGCCGAGTCGGGCAGATTTTCTGGTAGTTTGTAATCAAAAGGAAAGCCCTGAAAATTGGCACATTCTCTTGGGGTGAGTTTTCTTATGCCATAATCATCGGCAATTATTGGCACATTATGCCCGCCCATTCCCATATTGGCAGTAAGAGTTGGGCAAACTGCATTTTTATTTTGCCGAACATATTGTCTTCGCCATTGGTAAAGAGAATTTTTGCAGATCACTTCGTTTTTGATTTTTGCAAATAAAGGCTTATTGTTGTAATAATATTTTTCGTCAACTTGTTGTTGCAAGCAATTGGCAATAGTGTTGGTGAGTGGTATTTTGGTTGGAAAAGAAAAATTTTGAAAAGAGTTTTTATTTTTAAAGCCCACAATATAGATTCTTTCTCGATTTTGCGGTAAGTTAGCATATTCCATGGCATTCAACACTTTATCGCAAATAAAATAGCCAAGATTTTGCAGGGCTTGATAAATGGTTTTAATGGTTTTGCCCTGGTTATGGTTTTTTAGATTTTTCACATTTTCTAAAAAAATCACAGCTGGTTTTTTGTGCTGTAAAATTCTGATAATTTCAAAAAAAACATTGCCTCGAGCATCATCAAAACCATGGCGATAACCTGCAATCGAAAAGGGCTGACAAGGAAAACCACCCACCAAAATATTGGCATCAGGAATTTGATTTGAGTCAATGCAGGCAAGATCTGCCAAATGCAAATGTTGCTTTTTGCAAGAAAAATTATGATTAAAAGTTATTTGACAGTTTTTATCGAAATCATTAGAAAAAACACAGCTAAAACCAGCTTGCTCAAAGCCAATTTTTATTCCCCCGATTCCTGCAAATAAATCGATAAAATTAGCTTGTAAAGGCTTGCTACAATTGATTTTGTTGTTAGGGTTGGCAAATAAATTTTCTTGCATATTTTTTGGTGTTTTTTTGATGCGACGATTGATATTTTTAAAATTTTATAGCGGTCAACAAAAAAAGCTAGCAAAAAATTATTAATATATTTTTTTGAGTAATTTCCATAAAACCGAGAGTTTGCGATATAAATTTTGATGTTGTAGCAAAAAATCATAGACTAAAATATTTAAGTCTGCCCAATAAAAAAGTGAAATAAAAGTTGCAACAACACTGCATAAAATCAGTAAGTTTCCTAAGTGAGTGGTGGCAGAAACGATAATGTTTTCGTCGCTACTTTTGATTTTGTTGAGTTTTTTCATACTTTTTGCCACACCGTAATAGTTATTGTCAAAAATGGTGCTGGTTTTTGGCAGAAAAGACAAGGCCAAAACCATATTGTTGCCACCAAAAGCTAAACTCGCCTGCTTATAACAACGATTTTCGCTAAATTTTAAACAAAAATGTTGTAAAAACATATAAACAAACAACACGGTTTGCTCAAAAAATAAGCTTAATTTTAGTAAAAAATTATGACAAAAAAATGCGATATTAATCACTTTTGTTGATTTGCCACAAGCAAAATAAAGAATTTTTGCCATAAGCATCAGTAAAAAGCGATAAATTTTGGTAATTTTTTTGATAAAACTTTTGTTGGCATAAACCAGCATTAGCACAAAAAAATCGCGATTAGCTAGAAAGCTGGTTTCTTTGGCAAGTAGACTTCGTAAAGTGCTTAGAAACATTTTGGCATCGTGACAAGATAAAATATAGTTATCAATCAGGCCTTTATTGATGATGATGGTTTTTTGTGTGAGGCTGGCAAAGCTATGAATGCTCGCCACCTTAGAATTGCTAATAAAAAGTTGTAAATTTGGTTGGTTAAATTTTTCTTTAGTTTGTTGCAAAATGGTGGTAAAAAAATCGTAATCTTTGATTTTTTTATAGTTTTGGCATTTTTTTAATACTTTTTTGAGGCTCAAGCCAAAAAAATAATCGCAAGCAAAATATAGATTTAACAACGAAAAAAATACCAATAAAAAAATTGGCAAAATTGTTTTAATTGCTGGCAAAAAATTGGCAAAACCGCCAACCAGCAAGGCTCCTAAGCACAAAAAAGGGCAAGTAAAAACCAGCAAATTAAGGCTAGTAAAAATTAGAAGAATAAAAAAAGAAAAAGGCTTGGCAAACATTTTAAAAAAATAATTTGAAATATTAGAGATGATATTGTAAATTCTTAAAATAAGTTTTTCAATTTTATTTTTTCATTCAATGTTTAATATTCAAAAAAATAGTCAATTGGGTAATTTTCAAATTGGCAACTTTTCTATTGGCAACAACTTGCCTTTTGTGTTAATTGCGGGCCCGTGCCAAACAGAAAGCTTAGAGCATTCGTTGTTGATGGCGACCAGCATTGCCGATATTTGCAAAAGTCTCAATATTAATTTTATTTACAAATCTTCTTTTGATAAAGCGAATCGCTCTAGCATTAACGGCAAGAGGGGTTTGGGGCTAGAAAAAACCTTGTCGATTTTTGCCAAAGTAAAAGAAAAAATTAACTGCCCAATTTTAACCGACATTCATAACGAAGAGCAATGCAAATTTTTGGCAAACCGCCCAGAAGTTGATGTTTTGCAAATCCCTGCTTTTTTGTGTCGACAAACCGATTTGTTGGCCACGGCCGCTCAAACTGGTAAAATTATCAATGTAAAAAAAGGGCAGTTTTTGGCTCCGCAAGATACTTACAACATTGTTGAAAAGTTTTTGCATTTTAATCACACCAAGCTAATTCTTACCGAAAGAGGGGCGAGTTTTGGTTATAACAATTTGGTTGCCGATTTTCGTAGCCTGCCAATTATGGCAAAAACTGGTTGCCCTGTGGTTTTTGATGCCACTCACTCGGTGCAACAACCAGGAGGGCTTGGCAATGCTAGTGGCGGGCAACGAGAGTTTGTTGAAGTGTTGGCAAAAGCGGCGGTGGCTGTTGGGGTGGCGGGTTTGTTTATAGAAACACATCAAGATCCCGATAATGCCCCTTCTGACGGCCCTTGTATGCTAAAACTTAATAATTTGTTTGCTTTGTTAGAAAAATTACAGAAAATTGATAATATTGTCAAAAATAATTCTTGATTCTTATGTCAAAAAAAATTTTAGTCATCGACGATGACACCCGTCTACGAACCTTACTTGGCAAGTTTTTAAGCGAAAATAATTTTGTGGTGCACTTGGCAAAAGATACCCAAGAAGCCAAACTTATTTTAGCCAGCGAAAGCTTTGATTTGTTGATTGTTGATGTGATGTTGCCACAACAAACTGGCTTTGAATTTACTTGTGAAATCAGAAAAACTCTGCAAACTCCAATCATCATTTTAACCGCAAGACAAGACCAAGAAGATCGCATAACCGGTCTAGAAGCGGGGGCAGACGACTATTTGCCAAAACCATTTGAACCAAAAGAATTATTGTTAAGAATCAACAATATTTTTAAAAGATTTTTTTCTACAAAACCAATACAAGATCAGCAAAATATCGTGCAGTTTGGCGAATTTAGCTTTGATTTACAGCAACTAAGGCTCAAAAAACAAGAGCAGTTTTTGCATCTCACCGAAATTGAAGCGAAAACTTTAAAAATTTTTAGCGAAAATATAGGCAAACCAATTGGTAGAGAGGCTCTTTCGCAACAACTTGGCATCGATCAAAAAAGCATCGATGTTAACATTACTAGGCTGAGAAAAAAAATCGAACAACAGCCAAAAAAACCATACCATCTGCAAACCGTGCGAAATTTTGGTTATATTCTTTACACATGAGTAAAAATTTACATCTTAATCCTCAAAAACAAGAACAAGACAAGCCAGAAATCAGCATTAGGCCTTGTTATTTAAAAGATTTTTTGGGGCAAGAAAAATTAAAAGAAAATCTCTCAATTTTTTTGCAATCGGCAAAAAATCGTCAAGATGTTTTGGATCACACCTTGTTTTATGGTCCACCGGGTTTAGGCAAAACAACCCTCGCTCAAATTGTTGCCACCGAAATGGGGGTTGGTTTTAAAAGCACTTCGGGGCCAGTTTTGGCAAAATGTGGCGATTTGGCGGCGATTTTAACTAATTTGCAATTTGCCGATGTGCTTTTTATCGACGAAATTCATAGGCTCAACAAGGTGGTTGAAGAGGTTTTGTATTCTGCTATGGAAGATTTTAAGCTCGACATTATGATTGGCGAAGGCCTCTCGGCTCGGGCTATCAAAATTGATTTGCCAAAATTCACTTTGGTGGGGGCGACTACCCGAATTGGGGCAATCGCCAAACCGCTCAAAGATCGCTTCGGCATACCGCTGAGAATAAATTTTTATAATCCAGAAGAGTTAAAAGAAATTGTGCTAAAAGATGCTGATTTACTTAATATTAGACTCAATGCCGATGCAGGTTTTGAAATTGCCAAACGGTCTCGGGGCACACCGCGAATTGCCATTCGCCTGCTAAAAAGAGTGCGAGATTTTGCTAGCCATCAACAGCAAGAAACTATAGATTTAAAAACCGCTCAATATGCTTTGCATCGCCTCGAAATCGATGCTTATGGCCTTGATGCTTCAGACAAAAGATATCTTAATTTTATTGCTAAAAATTATGCAGGCGGGCCGGTGGGGCTTGAAACCATCGCCTCTGCATTAAGCGAAGAAAAAGACAGTGTCGAAGACAGTATTGAGCCATATTTGATTCAGCAAGGTTTTATCGAAAAAACTCCGAGAGGCAGGCTTTTAACCAAGCAGGCTTGGCAAATTTTAGAATAAAAATTGTCAAAAAAACTAAAAAAATGATTGCAAGTTTAAATGAGGTGTTTAAAATTTTAACTTGCATTGAGGTGTAAAATTTATGGCTGGGTAGCAAAGTGGTAATGCAGGAGCCTGCAAAGCTTCTATACGCCGGTTCGATTCCGGCTCCGGCCTCCAATTTTTGCCACAAACCAGTATAAATACTGGTTTGTTTTAGTTAACGATTATTAAAAATTAGCAAACCAGCTTAGTTTTATGGTTAATGGTGAGCCTGGTTGCAAGTTGTTGTTGTTGTGAGCGGTGAGTGTGTAGTTTTTGTTGAGGGCGTTTTCAACATTTAATTGCAATTTGTGCTTGTCGTTTAATTGATAGTAGCCCGCCAAATCAAGTCTAGTAAAACCTTTTAATTTCACCGTGTTGTCGGCTCCTGCAAATTGCGAGCCTTGTTTAATCACGCCCATTCCTGCACTAAATTTTTGAGTGAACTGATATTTGTTCCACATAGACCACATTTGTTGTGGCACCAAAGCAACCGTGGCACCTTTTTTGGCGGTAGAAGTGCTGGACACAATTTTTGCTTGTTGCCAAGTGTTTGCAACAATGGTTTGCCAATTTTTGCTGAATTGACCATTTAAAGAAAGTTCTAAGCCTTTGGTGGTGGTTTGTCCTGTGGCAATCATCATTCCAGCATTGTTTGGGTCGCTTGCCCTAGTGTTTTGGCGATCGAGTTGATAAATTGCCGAAGTGAAATTGAGGTTTGGCTTGATGTCGAATTTTGCTCCGAGTTCGTAGTTTTGTAATTTTTCGGGTTTGAGCATTTTTGCCACCGAATCAAGGTTAGAAAATTGATCGCCCGCACTTGGTAGGTAGCTAGTAGAATAGCTGGTGTAAACAGAAAGTTCTTCTTGTGGTTTAAAGACTATGCCAAATCTTGGTGAAATTAAGTTGTCGATTCTGCTAAATTGTTTATCGCCAATTTGATTGTTAGTTTTGCTAGAAAATTTATCAAAACGAATGCCTGCCAACACTTGCCAATATTGATTTAGATCGATTTTATTTTGAGCATAAAACCCAATTACTTGAGTGTTTGATTGGCTGTCAATATCAGAAGAGCTAAAACGATAATTAACAGCGGTGTTGCTAAGTGGGTTGTTGATGTTGATTGATTGAGTGCTGTTGGTATTGTTGAAAAAGCCGGTTTTTCTTGTGATGTCGGTGTTTTGCTTGGTGAGCTCTAGACCTAATAAAGCTGTGTTTAGTAGATTAAAAGTTTTAAATTTATAAATGGCATCGGTTTGATTGGTGATGGTGGTGCGGTTTTGCTTGTTGTTGTAAGCAGATAAATTAAAATTTCCTAGATTATTGACTGCACTTGATGCATAAACATTTTGATAAAATTTGTTGCCATAACTAAATTTGGTATTGTTTTTGATTTGCAGATTTTTGCTAGCAGAATAATTAACCAAAGCAGAAAGGCTGTTAATTTCGGCATCGGAGCTGTTTTGATTTGGGTTGCCAACAAATAGTGTTGGGCTTACTTTTAATGCTTTGTTGTTTTGCGAAGGTAGCCCTCTGTCGTTAAAGCGGTTGTCATAAAAATATTCGTAGCCCAGCCTGATTTCGGTTTTTTTGTTGGGCTGAAAAGTGAAGGTGGGGTTAATGCCGTAGCGGTTGAGGTAGCCGTAATCGCGAAAAGTGTTGGATTTTTCGTAGACCGAATTGAGTCTAAAAGCTGATTTTTCGTTGATTTTATCTGCCAAATCAACACTGATTCTTCTTTGATCAAAAGAGCCAAGAGTGCTAATTAGCTCTCGTTTTTGTTTGCCATCTGCATATTTGCTTACTCGGTTAATAACTCCGCCACTACCGCCTCTGCCAAAAGCAAGAGCATTGGGACCTTTCAAAAACTCGATGTTTTCAATGTTGTAGACATCGCGAAAATATTGTAGATCGTCTCTGGTTTGGTCGACAAAAAAATCGGCTGTGGTGTTGTTGCCACGAATATTTACTTGATCTCTGTTGCTTTCGCCTTGCAAAACCACTATTCCTGGCACATATTGGGCGGCCGAAGTTAGGTTGGTGATGTTTTGATCGGCGATTTGCGAAGCAGAAACGACCGAAATTGCTTGCGGAGTGTCTAACAGAGGTAAATTAATTTTGGTTGCCGAATTGTTGTTGCTGATTTTATAGCCAATATCGGGGTTATCGCTTTGAGCTATCACATTTACTGTGGGTAATTTTTGTAAAACATTTGTTGTGCTAGCAAAACTTTGACAAGAAACAAAAAAAACCATTGCCATTAAAGAGGCGATTTGCTTGATTTTTAGCATATTTTTTGATATAAAAATTAAAAATGAAAGTTATTATCATTATCAATTTTATCGATATAAAATGTTTATGTCAACAATTTTTGTTGCAAAAATTTAAGTGCTTGTTGTGTAGGTTTTTTAATATTATGAAGAGATTGATTTTTCTATAAAACTTATGCAGCTTACCGTGTTAAAAAATTGATTTCTCACAAATTTTATTAAAAATAGAAATTTATCCTTAAATTCATGAAGTGAAATTTTTTCAAAATTTGCCTCAATTGTTTTATTATCTTCGTTTGAAGAATTATCGCTATACCAACAAATTTTAATGAATCCATGTGTAATTTTATTTCTTATATATTTTATCTTGAATGTGTCATCGCAAACTATATCTTGATAGATACTGCAAAATGAATAAAGGTAAGGATTTATCTTTTTTAGGTCATCTATTTTTAAAATATATTGAAAACTTGCTAAACTTAATTTATCATCTTTAATAAGGCTATTTTGTCTAATATTTTCTAAATATGGTTCTTTTTTATCGATCAGTTTAATATAAGAAATCAATAAAACAGATAGTTTATCTAAAATATTATATAATTTTGAATATGCCGATTTTAATTGTTCTATTTCAAAACTTAAAATATAATTTTCGTCTGTATAATTAGTTGTGATTGCAATTGTGTCATCTCCAATTTTATTATAAGATAAAATAATCGGTGATGTTTTAGTATAGTTATTTTTTTCCGATTTATGGACTATATTTTTTTTGTGTATTTCGTAATCTTTATATTGATAAAATAAATATCGTGTATGACAATATTCTTGAACTAGTGCTTTAAAATTTTGCATAATATAATCTCCCCTTTCCATAACCAAACTATTTGGCATCAAATCATCTTTTAGCATCTCAGGATGTTTGTTGAGATTCATTAAATTTAATAGCAAAAAATTATCCCTACACCACAAAACATATTTATTCTTTAATTTTTTTTCACCTTTTATTAAAATTGAATCTTTTATTGATTCATTTAATTTGGTGCGATCATTATAATTCTTGTAATATTTTTGAAAATAAGGATCCCATCTTTGTTTATATTCTTTTAATAATTTTTGACCTCCTATTTGTTCTTTTTCTTCTTTTGGATAAATAAAATCTAATTTAATATTATTAATTTCTAATAGAATAATTCTATGAAATTCTAAAAATAGGTCTCTTCTGTCATCAAAAATTTCTAATATTATTCCAAATATCTGAACTTTCAGGCCGAGAGGCAATAAAAATCTTTTTTCAATATCATTTGCTCTTTGATAAAAATAAATTGCTTCGTAATATCTATGTTCATTCCACAATATAGTTCCGAGATTTGTTAACCTTGGCAATAACAATCTATCGTCGCATGCTATTAAAGTAGAATTATAAAAATTTTGTATCGCATGTTTTTTATTTTTTTCTTTCCTATCTTTTTTATAATATTCAAAAAATATATTGCCTAAATAATAATATAAAGTTGACTTATCTTTAATATTTTGTTGCTTAATTTTTTCTTCGAGTTTTAATTTAAAACCATTTAATTTGTTTGAATTAATCGTTGATTGATTTTGTTTATAATCATCAATTGCTTGGTCTATTTCTAATCCTAACTTAAGAATATAATCAGTCATTTAAATCTAGTTCTCCAAGAATTTATTAAATATTTTGTTGTTTTTTTTAGCTGATTACCGAAAATTTTTGTAGTTTTTGTAGCACAAGTTGGGCTTTTTTGCTGTCAATGCTGTCGATGGCAATTTGCTTGGCTTGATATAAATCGAGCTGTGGTTGAATGACTTGTAAAGCATAGATGGTGTTGAGTAAAACAATGTCGCGATAGGCAGAGTGGTCGCCCGCTAATAAATTTAGCAAAGCAGTGGTGTTGTAGGCGGGATCGTTGCCTTGTATTTGTAAAAGATCGACCAAAGGAAAACCTAAATCTTGCGGATTAATAGTTTGGCAAGGTAAAATTTTGGCTTGACGATATTGCCATAAAAAAGAAGGGCAAGTGTTGCTGATTTCGTCCATACCGTTTTGGGCAGAAACGATGCTTACCGCCTTGTGTTGTTGATTTTTAGAGATTACTTGCAACATTTTGTTGGCAATGCTGTGTTTTGAAACTCCGATTAATTGATATTGCACTTGCAGGGGGTTTAGTAGTGGGCCAAGAAAATTAAAAATGGTGGGAATGGCAATTTCTTTGCGAATTTCGGCTATTTTTGCTACAATAGGATGAAAATATGGGGCATAAATGAAACATAGATTGCTTTCAAAAAGCATTTCTTCTATGTTTTGTGCATTTTGGGCGAAGGGCAAGTTGAGCTGCGAAAAAATATTTGCCGAACCGCTTTGAGAAGAGTTGGCTTTATTACCATGTTTGGCAACTTTAATGCCCGCCCCAGCCAACACAAAAGCAACCGCGGTAGAGATGTTGAGAGTGTTTAGTTTGTCGCCACCTGTGCCACAAATATCGATAAGTTGACTAGTGAGTTCTTGGTTGATTTTTGGTTTGATGGCTTGTTTCTGCAAAGAAAAAACAGCTCCAAATAGAGCATTTTCTGGCAGATCGGCTTGATTGAGATTTAGTAAAAAATCGATAATTGCCGATTTTGGATATTTATCATCAAAAATATTGTCAAAAATCTCAATAAATTGAGACTCGGTCAAATTTGCTAAATTAGGAATCATTTTTTGGCTAAAGAGACAAAATTTTTAATAATTTGTAAGCCATTTTCGGTGGCGATAGATTCGGGGTGAAACTGCACCCCGTAGATTTTTTTTTCATCATCAGCAATTGCCATAATGATATCTTCGGCGGTGTGAGCAATGATTTTTAAATTGCTTGGGCAAGATGCCGATTCGATAATTAAAGAATGATAACGAGTGGCAGAAAAAGGGTAGGGCATATTAGCAAAAAGAGGGTGCTGATTGTGATATATGTTGCTTACTTTGCCGTGCATTGGATGATGTTTAATGATTTTGCCTCCAAATGCTTGCCCGATGCTTTGATGCCCAAGGCAAACCCCAAAAATTGGTATTTTGCCTGCAAAATTTTTGATAACATCAAGGCAAACTCCTGCTTCGTTGGGAGTGCACGGGCCTGGCGACAAGATGATGGCTGAAGGGTTTAATTTGTTGATTTCGGCAATAGTTATTTTATCGTTTCGCACCACCTCTATTTTTTTGATGCCCGACTGCACAAAATAATGGTAAAGATTATAGGTAAAACTATCGTAATTATCTATCAATAAAAACATATTAGCTTAAATTAGAGTTTTGCTCGATTGCCAAGGCAATATTAAAAGCGGTTTGCTCATCAAAGTGAGGAGCGATAATTTGCAAGCCCAAAGGCAGATTATTTTCGTCAAAACCAGCTGGCACCGATATGGCAGGCAAGCCTGCTAAATTGGCAGGAACGGTAAAAATATCGTTGAGATAAATTTGGATGGGATCAAAGTTTGCCATATCGCTAAAACTGAAAGCAGAATTAGGAGTTGACGGTGTTAAAATGGCATCTACTTTTTTGAAAACTTCTAAAAAATCTTGCAAAATTAATCGGCGAACTTGTTGGGCTTTTTTGTAGTAGGCATCGTAGTAGCCAGAAGAAAGGGCGAAAGTGCCAATAATGATTCGTTTTTTTACTTCATAACCAAAACCTTCGGCTCTAGAATGTTGGTAGAGTTCGTCAAGAGAAATGTTGGTTTTGCTGGTTCTATGACCATAGCGAACCCCATCGAACCTGGCTAAATTCGAAGAGCATTCTGCTGGAGCTAGCACATAATAAACGGCGGCTGCATAAGAGGTGTGAGGCAAAGAAATGTCAACAATTTCTGCCCCGTTATTTTTAAGCATTTCTATGCCTTTTTGCCATAGTTTTTCGATTGCTTTTGGCATATTGTTGAGGCGATATTCTTTGGGAATGCCAATTTTTTTGCCAGTGAGATTGGCATTTAATAGAGCTTCAAAATTGGGCACAGCAATGTTGACCGAGGTAGAATCTTTGCTGTCGAAACCAGAAATTATTTTTTGCACCAAAGCGGTATCATAGACATTTTTAGCAAAAATACCAGCTTGATCAAGCGAGCTGGCAAAAGCCACCATGCCATAGCGAGAGCATCTGCCGTAGGTTGGTTTGATGCCAACGATGTTGGTAAAAGATGCAGGTTGTCGAATAGAGCCACCAGTGTCGGAGCCAGTTGATGCCAAGCAAAGATTGGCAGAAACCGCACAAGCAGAGCCACCAGAAGAACCGCCGGCAGTGAGTGGTTGATCTGGAGAGTTTTTGGAGCGATAAGGGTTGATGGTTTTGCCAAAATAAGAAGTGGTGGTGGTTGAGCCCATGGCGAATTCATCCATATTGGTTTTGCCTAAAAAAATGGCACCAGCATCGAGAAGTTTTTGAGTGACAGTTGATTCGTAGGGCGGAATAAAATTTTCTAACATTTTTGAACCGCAGGTGGTTTTGAGATTTTTTGTGCAAAATAAATCTTTGATGGCAACTGGAATGCCTTCTAGTGTTAGTGCTTGTTGTTGAGCTATTTTTTCATCTGCCAATTTAGCTTTTTTGAGGCTGTTTTCAAAATCGGTGGTGATGTAGGCATTGAGATTGCTGTTGTTTTCAATGTTTTTGATGTAGGCAGAAACAACTTCGGTTGCTGAAAATTGTTTGCTTTTTAAACCAGCGATAGTTTGTTGTAAAGTGAATTTGGTAATGTCGCTCATAATGATGTTATTTTTCAAAATTTTCGGTTAATAATTTTTCTGCTCTTTTTAACACCTTATCGGCGGTATTTTTGGCAATTTTAATTTCGGCTAAAGTGATGGTTTTGGGCTTTCCTTCGGCAGAAATGATGCTGGTTTTATTGGCAGATGCCTGCATTATTTCTGTCATTTTTTGTTCTAAATTGTCGATCATTTTAATTTCGGATGATTTTATTTCGGCATTGTTAGCAAAATCTTGACGAAGTTGAGTGATGATTGTTTTGCCATCTTGACATTGTGAGGGAGTTGAGGAAACAAAAGATTCTTCTGCACATTGCCAAATTTTTTGATTAATTAAAGTGATGGCGATAAAAATTTTTTTTGCTTGCTTGAGAATTGGTTGCCTTTCTTGTGGAGTGGTTGCCCCAATTTTTTGCCAAAAAAAGTTGTATTCGTTGAGATCAATTGCTTTGTCGCTAACCATTATTTCGGCCAAAATTAACGAAGGTGGCACATTGACTTGTGAAAAAGCCAAGTGAGGTAGCAGAAAAAATAATAAACTAAGAATAATTTTTTTCATAAACGATAAAGTTTTTCAATAATGCTGTTTAAATTTTCTTGCAAGCAATCAAAAGAAAATCTGTTATACAGTCTGTTTTTGCTATGCAAAACTACAGATTCTAATAGATTTTCATTTTCTATTAAAGAAATAATATGTTGTGTAAATTGTAATGCAATTGGTTTATTAAAATCAACAAATAAAGCAGATTTTTGGTCAAAAATAGTATTTGCTCCGTCGGTGTTGGTGGTGATAACGGGTTTGGCATATTGAATTGCTTCTAACATTACTAAACCAAAGGTTTCGCGGATAGAAGTCATTAAAAAAATATCGATATGCGGAAAAAAATCGCTATGTTGACACCAATCTAAAAAGAAAACTTGCTGTTCTAAACCAAGTTTCTTGACTAATTGCTGTAGGTTATTTTTTTCTTCTCCTTTGCCAGCAAGATGGAGAAAGAATTTTTTTTGTGGATAGTTTTTGTTGAGTTCTTGCAAGGTTTCTAGAGTGATTGACAGGTTTTTTTCTGGACAAAATCTGGCCATCGCCCCAAGTATTATGGTGTTTTTTGTGGCTAAATGAGGATTTTGCCAAAAATAATTGTGATTATCTAAATCAAGAGCATTTGGCACGATAAAACTATTATTTTGTGTGCGGTTAGCATCGATAGTTTTAAAAAATATTTGCTTATTTACCGAGAAAATAAAATCGGCAACTAAAGATCGTTTAATGTTGTAGCTATGATTAACTGCAATGAGGTATATTTTTTGATTTTTAATGCTGGCAATGGCTTTGTGGGCAATGGCAATGGCTTTGCTGTTGTGGGCGATGACAATTTTAACTTTTTGTTGCAGTAAAAATTTTTTTAATTTAGCGATGAAGAAAAAATCGTAATAACCAAACCTTTGTTTTGCTTGTTTCGTGGGTATATTTAAGGCAGAAAGTTGAGAAATATAAGGGGCATTATCTCTAACAAAAGCACAAACATGATAATTGAGTTTTTGTAAGATTTTGATATAATCTAAAAAAACCTGCTCGGCACCACCATTTTGTGAAGTGAGAATAATGTTGGCAATGGTCATATATTTGTTGCAAGATATTCTTGATAAAACTGCCAAGTTTTATCGCACATTAGTTGATTAGAAAAGTTTTGTTGAATATGAAGCCGACCTGCATTGCCGATTTTATCTATTTCTTCTTTGGGCATTTCAAGTAGTTGATCGATAATTGTGGCTAATTGCGAAACATTGTTGGGCTCAACTAAAAAGCCAGTTTCGTTGTTGATGACGGTTTCAAGTGAACCGCCAATATTGGTGGCAATAATTGGTTTCGCCGAAGCTTGTGCCTCAATGGCAACCCTGCCAAAAGCTTCTGGCCTAACACTTGGAGCAACCACAAAATGAGCCAGTTGATAAGCAACAGACATATCTTTGCAAATGCCTACTAAACAAACTTTGCCAGCAAGATTTTTTTCGATAATTTTATATTCGAGTTTGTCGCGAAATTTTTCGTGACCATGGGCAGAACCAACCACCACACAAAAAAAATCATTTTTAACTTGCAATAAAGCATCAAGCAAAAAATCGTGACCTTTCCAAGAGGTGATTCGTGCAGGCATAAGGATGATTTTTTTATCTTCGGGCAGATTCCATTTTGTGATCAGATCGATAATGCGATTTTTAGAAACTTTTTCTGGATTAAAATAGTTTAAATCTGCCCCGCGTTGAATAATGGTGATTTCGCTTGCTAAATTAGGGTTGTAATTTTCTAAAATATAATCTTTGATGCAGTTGGAAACAGCGATGATTTTGTCTGCTTTTAGCATTATGCTGTTGTATTTTTTTTTCAGAGAAAATACTGGCCAACAGAGAAATTTTAAAGAATAAAAACCATGAACCGTTGAAACTAATTTGGTTTTGGTTTTTTTGCAAGCATAATAGGCACTCCACATTGGGGCTCTAGAGCGAACATGAACGATATCGACTTTATGTTCTTTGATAATATTGATGATTTTTTGGTAATTTTTAAATAAAACCCAAGGATTTTTGCTGTTTAAATTGAATTTTAGATGTAAAATTTTTTCTTCTTGCAATTCGTAACATAAAACGCCACCAGCAGAGGCGACAATTGGGGTTGCCCCATTTTTTTTTAGGTGCTTGGCTATGTCGATAACTCCTCTTTCGACCCCGCCATTTTCAAGCGAGGGCAATATTTGCAGAATAACAGGTGATTTTTGAGACATAGTTGCTAGCAAATAATGGTTTCGTTGCGATTTGGACCAGTTGAAATTAGGCTCACTTTAATGTTGCATAATTTTTCTAGAGCAGAAATATAAGTTTTGGCCTGTGCTGGTAGATCAGAAAATTTGGTGATGCCTTTTGTTGATTGTTGCCAACCAGTAAATTCTTGATAAATTGGCTCTATTTTTGACCATAAACTAGGGTTTTGTGGTAAATAATCGTAATGTTGACCATCAATTGCATAGCCAACCACCACTTTGATGGTGGCTAGTTTATCTAAAACATCGAGTTTAGTGAGAGCAACTTCGCTCACATCACAAAGTTGCAGGGCTTGTTTGATGAGGGCAACATCAAACCAACCGCACCGGCGATTTCTGCCAGTTATGGTGCCAAACTCGCAACCTTCTTGCCTTAAAAATTCGCCAATTTCGTTGTTTAGCTCGCTAGGGAAAGGGCCAGAACCAACTCGGGTGGTGTAGGCTTTGATAACTCCTAAAGTTTTGCCAACACTGTTAAGGCCAAGGCAAGAACCTAAGGTTATTTGCCCTGCCATGGTGTTGCTAGAAGTTACAAAAGGATAGGTGCCATAAGAAACATCAAGTAAAGCACCTTGAGCACCTTCGAATAAAACTTTTTTATCGGCTAAAATTTTGGCAATAGCAAAAGAAGGTTGCACAAATTGTAAAAGTTTTTCTTTGATTGGTTGTAATTCTTGCAAAATTTCTTCTACGGTAACTGGTTTTGCCTGCAAGCTGGCTCGAAGTAAATTGTGATAAAAAACTAAATTTTTGACTCTTTCTAAGGTGGTTTGATCGCAGAATAAATCAGAAACCAAAACCGCTCTTCTGCCAACTTTGTCTTCGTAGGCAGGGCCAATGCCTCTGTTGGTGGTGCCGATTTTATTTTCGCCTTTTTGTTCTTCGAGGAGTTGATCTAGTGTGCGATGCACAGATAAGATGAGCGGGCAATTGCTTGCAATTAACAGATTTTGGCTAGAAACCGCAATGCCAGCTAAAGACATATTGTTGATTTCAGCAAAAAGAGCAGAAGCATCAAGCACCACACCGCTACCAATAACACAGAGTTTATTGCTGATGATGCCCGAAGGAAGTAGGCTTAATTTATAGGTTTTGCCTGCTACTTTAATGGTGTGACCAGCGTTGTTGCCACCCTGAAAACGAACTACTGCATCAAAATTATGTGCTAAAAAATCTACTATTTTACCCTTGCCTTCATCGCCCCATTGCAAGCCTATTATTGCTGTGTTTGTCATATTATTTTTGTTGAAGAATAAAATGTTTGCCACAATAAGGACAAACAACCGAATTTTTGTCGCCTAAATTAAGATAAACCAAAGGATGATGCGAGTTTAAGGCATCGCCATTGCAAGAAACTTTTTTAGTAGTAACTATTTGTGTTTGCTTACTAGTATTTTCGTTGTTGTTTTGCATAATCGAAGTTATGTTTAAGAGATTGTTTTTATTGCAAAAATTAAAACAAGTTTGTTAATATAACAGTCTCTTTAATAAAGATATCACACTATTTTAAACAAAATGTTTTATATTTGCAAGATTTTAAAACTACAAAAACAACAGATTTTTGATAATTTTCATTTTTAATTGACTTTTATGCTATAAAAACAAGAGGTTAGTGATTATGATTTGCTGCTATAAAATTTCTTTCAATTCTATGATGTGTTGGAGTTTCTGGTGCAGCGCTTGGTATAACTTGCGCTTCTATTCCATCATTTATTTGAACTTGTGCATCATTTGGTTGCCGGCCAATAAATCTATCAGCCCCAACAGCCCCAAAAACAGCACCAAGCAAAAAACCAAGACCAGCAGCTAAAGCAATTTGACCGGCACGAGTAATAAATGCTGCAAAAGCACCGACAGCAGCACCAATAGCACCGCATATAACTGAAGCAACACAGCGAAAAGGATTATTAGGCAAAATAAAGAAAATTAAATGTTAAAAAAATAAATTAAACTGAATTAAAACGAGAGGTTAAAAACTCTATATTAATATACATTTTGTTTTTCATCTACTTATTTTTTATCTACACATAAAATTATATTTATTGTTATTTCGATAAGAGACACACAATAAATCTATTCAATTAATGCCATTTTATCTCAAGAATATTTCATTTTTTATTTAAATATGGAAAATGTTATAAAAACAATGCATTTTTACAACCCAGTAACTTCAAGAATATCTATTCTGAAAATCTCTCTTGAAAATCAAACTCCGTTCATAGAAAAAGCCCAAGCGATGCTAGATTTAAGAAAGCGATTTAACAATTTTTTAAGCAAGTTTTTAAAGCTGGTTTCTGCTGATTTGGCGGTGGCAAAAATCACCCAAAAACTTGAAAAATGGTTTAGTTTGTCAAGTCAAGAGTTTTTTTTTGCTGAAGTTGACAAGTAAAACAAACAGTTTTTATTGTTGCAAAAATGGCAAGTGGCTTGAGTATTTTGAAATGAGTAAAAAATTGCGGTAGTGCAAGGAGGGTGATGCCATTTTTATACAACAATTTTATTATAGAAATTATATTAATTTTAAAATTTAAGAAAATATTTAGATAAATATCTTGCATTTTAAAAAACATATTTTAATATAAGTATAAATTAACTTTAATTTTAATTAATTATGAGAGATACTAAAAATTCAAAAGAAGATCCAAAAGATCCAAATGTGACAATTGTAATCGGGCTTGTAGGTAGTGGTGACGAAAAACATAAAATTGAAGCACTTAGGCAAACTGAAATTACATTGAGTATGCTTTATAATTTTGGTAAGATGCCTATTAGGGGTAGCGGCAGAAAAGAGTCTAAGATTACTGGTTTAGAAGAAGTCCCTATACCTGAAAACAAAAGAGAAATGAAAGTGTGTTCTTTAAATTACGAATTGCAATTTGAATCATTAAAACTAGAAGAAGGTATAGAATGTGACACTATTAGTTTCCATTTTTGTGATCATCACACAACTAAAGGTGGCCTTAGGGCAGGTAAAGATAAACAAGGTAAAGATTTGTTTTATGACATTGAGGGTATCGCTGATGTACTAGTAAAAGAAATTTTATTGAAAATTGAGTTTAAACAGGTAAATGTAGTTTTTCATGCTTGCAAAACATCTACAAGATCCTCTCCTGATGTATTTGATTCTACAATCGACAAATTTTTGAGTGCATTATGTTTAAAACTACAGCAATGTGAACAAAACTCATTAGTTACAGTTTATGGTGTACCGTATAAGATAACTGAAAGCGGTGGTAGAAGACCACCAGCATATACATTAACAGATGACGAAGGAAAACAAATTAAATCAGAAACAGGATTTGAGGCAGTATCAGGGTTATCGGTAACGGCGGGAGGACCGGCTGGATCGGCGGTATCGCCGCAATTAGCGAGAAAAGTGGAGAAATTGAGAGATCAGTAGGGCTATAAGCAGGGTAATCAAATTTCACTTTTATTTACTTTTTTTGAAACAAGGTGGTTGAAAAACCTTGTTTCAAAATACTAAATTATTTTTTGCAATAATTTATTGGCAAAAACTATCTGTGCCAAGCTATAAACCGCCAAAGATAGCACCAGTAGCCAAAAAAACTGTGTTTGCATATTTTCTGTAAGTAAAAACCAGCTAGCCAAAAAATGAAAAGTTATAGGCAAGAAAGTGAGCTGAATAATTAGAAAAAAGAAAATAGTTTTCAAAAAAAGATTGTTTTTTATTTGCGATAATTGCCAAATTTTGGTATTACTATGTTTTGTATGCAACAAATCGCTCAGCAAAAAAGACAAAAAGTTGATAAAAAATAAATGTGATAACCAAAACACAAAGCTATTATAGTTAAGGTGATATTGATTTAAACCAAGTAAAATAATCAAAAAGCCAACTGTTGCCAAGCTTAATAACAAAGAAATTAGCTTGAAATGTTGTGTTTTTGTGATATAGAAAATGCTGTAAAAAATAAGTAAAGAGCCCAAGATAATAAAGGCTTGACCAAACCAATAATTTTCTAAATTAAAACCAAAAACATTGTTAATTATTTTGTGAGATAAAAAAATTGCCAACAAACTTTTAACAAAAACCCCTTCTGCTAAAAATATTTTACTTAACCAGCTTTTAGTTTTTATTTTATAAAAATATTGCCAAAAAGGTAAAAATTTCATAATAATGACCACAAGAAAGATCGAAAAAAATAAATTACCAAGCCAAGGTTTGTTAGAAAAATGCAAATTTTGCCAGTAATTGGTGATATTCACATCATCAAAAATCACAAACATTAAAAGAAAAGCAAACAATAACAACACTGAGCTCGCGACATTAAAACAATAATTATGAAAATTAAAACATCTAATTTGTTTGCTTTTATCGAAAGAAACAATTGCTAAACAACCCAAGCTATAAACTTCGATAAATAAATATAGTTTAAACAAATGATGAGTGGTGATAATGCCTATGATATTAAAAAAATTTACCAAAATTAGAGCATAAAAATAGGGATGTTGTTTTTCTGCTAAATTTTTGATAAGTGTTTTACGATAAAACAATAAAATTACCAAATAAATTGCGGTGATGATTAGTAAAATCAAAATATTTAGGGCATTTAAATCGCCTAAATAATGAATTTTATCTAGAATTTCTATGTGATTAGAGGCAAAAAAAGCAGGCAACAAACACAACAAAATCAACAATGCAGAAGAAAAACAAATAACCGAAGTTAAAAGCAATATTTTTATAAGTTAAAAGCAGGCACACTAATGCTCCAACTAATGGAGCATAATAGAGATAATAAAATAATTGTTGCAGATTAATTGGTGACATTAATTTTTTAATTAACTTTCTGCTGTTGCATTAAATTAATAAACTGTTGAAACAGATAAAAACTATCATCTGGACCAGGAGAACTTTCGGGATGATATTGCACCGAAAATGCTGGTTTATCAATAAGTTCTATGCCTTCTATGGTGTTGTCAAACAACGAAATGTGGCTCACCTTAACATTATTTGGTAAAGAAGCAGGATCGACACAAAAACCATGATTTTGACTGGTAATTTCAACTTTATTGTTGTTGAGATTTTTGACAGGATGATTTGCCCCTCTGTGGCCTTGTGCCATTTTGATGGTTTTTGCTCCAGTTGCCAAAGCCAATAATTGATGCCCTAGGCAAATACCAAACAAAGGAATTTTTTTGTTAAGAATTTCTTGAATAACTGGCAAAGCATATTCTGCGGTGGCTTTTGGGTCGCCAGGGCCGTTAGATAAAAACACCCCATTTGGTTGATGGCTGATAATTTCGGCAAAAGTGGCATCGGCAGAAACCACGATAACCTCGCAATCAAGTTGAGTGAGGCATCGTAAAATATTGAGTTTTGCCCCATAATCTATGGCGACAACTTTATATTTTGTAGATTTTTTTTGTTGATATTGATTGTTTTGTTGTAGCCAAGTGCCTTCTTGTTGCCATTGATAAGTGGTTTTTTGACTAGCCAGCAAAGCCAATTCAGTGTTGTTGAGGTCGGATTTTTGTTGTAATTGTTTTGTGATGTCGGAAATGTTAATGTTTTCTAGGCTTTCGGCATAGCAAATTGCCACAGTGCTGGCTTTTTCTTGTCTAATTTTTTGAGTTATGGCACGAGTATCAACCCCGCTAATGCCTGTGAGTTGTTGACCGATGAGCCAATTGTTTAGATGTTGTTGTGAGCGATAATTAGAAGGATTAGTGATTTGTTGGCTAATAATTAAGCCTTTTGCCATAGTTTTTTTGCCTTCGATATCAGATGAATTGGTGCCAACATTGCCAATATGCGGAAAGGTGAAAGTGATAATTTGACCAGCATAAGAAGGATCGGTAAGAATTTCTTGATAGCCTGTGATGGAAGTGTTAAAACAAATTTCGCCAAAAACATCGCCAAAAACTCCTATGCCAAAGCCATAGAAAATGCTACCGTCTTTAAAAACTAAACAGGCATTTTTGCTAAAATTTTTTTGATAATTTTTATTTTGTTGCAAACCAAAAATTGCATTATTTTGCATAACAGATTGATTAGTGTTTATAATATAATTGATAATATTTTAACAACAAAAACTAAAATCTGCAACAACTAAAATTGCCTTCATAAAATATTTATTAAAACTTTATTTTTTCAATAAACTATACCATTTACACTAATTAAAATCACACTTCGATCGTAAATTCCTTGCACTAAAGAAGGGGTGGCTGCGAAGTGGTGCGGGGTAGTGTTGGTAATATACGGCAGGATCTTTTTCGAAAAAACATCGGCGATCGGCTCCCAACACTACCTTGGTCTTTTTTTGCTGTCGCAAAAAAATCCACTCCTTCTACAGAAGGGGAATTTAGATCGAATCGTGGTATTTATTTGTGGAAATGGTATTAATATTTTGCACAAATTTTGCAACCGAAATGGTTTGTTGTTCTTGATTGCCTAAACCACGAATAGTGATGGTTTTTGTTTCTTGCTCTTTGGCACCAACAATAACAATGAAAGGCACTTTTTGCAAAGAGTGTTCGCGAATTTTGTAGGTGATTTTCTCGGCAGAAAAATCGGGCTCAACCCTTATATTTGCTTGTTTTAACTGCTCTAAAACAGTTAATGCATAATCGTCGTAAACATTGGAGATGGTGGCAACCACAACCTGCACTGGCGATAGCCAAAGCGGTAATTTGCCAGCATAATTTTCAATTAAAATGCCAATAAATCTTTCTAAACTACCTAAAATCGCTCTATGCAACATTACTGGTCGTTTTTTGCTTCCGCAAGAGGCGATATATGAAACATCAAGCCTTTCTGGTAAGACAAAATCAACTTGTAAGGTTCCGCATTGCCATTGTCTTTTTAGGGCATCAACCAAAGTAAATTCGAGTTTTGGACCATAAAAAGCACCTTCGTTAGGATTGATTTCATATTTCAAGCCTGTGGCTTCTATGGCGGTTTGTAAAGCACTTTCGGCCTTGTCCCAAACTAAATCGGAGCCTGCTCGAATTTCTGGTCGAGTAGAAAATTTAACTAAAATTTCGTGAAAACCAAAATCGGCATAAACTTCTTGTAATAAATTGCAAAAAGCAATAGTTTCGTTGTTAATTTGATGTTCTTCGCAAAAAATATGGGCATCGTCTTGAGTGAACGAACGAACTCGCATAATGCCGTGCAGAGAACCAGAGGGCTCGTTGCGATGACAACAGCCGAATTCGGCCATTCTTAAAGGTAGTTGTCGGTAAGATTTTAATTCTTGATTAAAAATTTGCACATGACCTGGGCAATTCATTGGTTTGACAGCAAGTAAACGATTTTCACTTTCGGCAATAAACATATTCTCTTTGAATTTGCTCCAATGACCAGATTTTTCCCATAAGTTTTTATCAATTAACTGCGGAGTTTTTACTTCTATGTAGCCATTTTGCTGAATTTTTTGCCTGATATAATTTTCGATTTCGCGATAAATTATGTAGCCTTTATGATGCCAAAAAACCGAGCCTGTGGCTTCTTCTTGCATATGAAACCAACCTAGTTGCTTGCCGATTTTTCGGTGATCTCTTTTTTCTGCTTCTTCTAATAAATGTAAATAATCGCTCAATTCTTGAGCATTAGACCAAGCTGTGCCATAAATTCTTTGCAACATTGGTTTGGTGGAATCTCCCCTCCAATAAGCACCAGCAAGTTTGGTGAGTTTAAAATGCTTTAAATAGCCCAAAGATGGGGCATGAGGACCTTTGCATAGATCAGTGAAGTTGCCGTGGCTATATAGGGTGATTGTTTCGCTTTTGGGAATAGATTGAACAATTTCTGCCTTATAAAGTTCGTTAATGTTTGTAAAAAATTCGATCGCTTGTTGGGCAGAAAATATTTGTAGTGTGGTTGGCTCTTTTCTTTTGGCAATTTCGTGCATTTTTTGTTCAATAATTGCCAAATCTTGCATATGAAAAGGTTGCGGTTTGGCAAAATCATAATAAAAACCATTTTCAATAACTGGGCCGATAGTTACAGAAACTTCTGGAAATAATTCTTTTACGGCACAAGCCAGCAAATGAGCGGTGTCGTGCCTGATGATTTCGAGGGCTAAATTGCCCGATTTGCTGGTGATAATTTCTATTTTAGCATCTTGAGTAATTGGCGATGCCAAATCAGATAAAACATCGTTAATTTTAATTGCTAAACTATCTTTTGCTAAAGAGTTAGAGATTGATTTCGCAACTTCTATGCCTGTGATGTTTTTGGCAAAATGACGAACATTGCCATCGGGTAAAGTAAGAGATATTTGATTTACAGACATAAAATAAATTTTTTTTTTGCTTATTAGAAAAAGTATTAAAACTATTTATTCACAAGGTTTTGAAACCTTATTTCAAAAATATTTAAATATCAAAAAAAGAAAGAGGTTTTACAGGAAATGGGTTTCTTTCTGGCTTGATTTCGATGATATTTTTCTTTTTTCTTCTTCTTCTTCTATCGCGTTTTACTTTGCGAATTTTAGCAGAATCAAGTATTAGCCTAGATTTAATATAACTGTCGACGACATTGTTAAATTCTTCTAGCTGATCTTTAAAAAAATGATCGGCTTCTGGAATTACTTGATAAGAAATATCTGCCATATTTCGAGCAGAAAGCTTTTCAGATAAGCGGAAGCTATCTTGCTCTTTTGAAATTTCATCTTTTTCTCCTTGCACAATTAAGCCCGAAGCAGAGCAAGGAACAATAAAGTTGAAATCATATTTGCTTGCTGGTGGGGCGATTAAAACATAGTTTTCGATGTCGGGCCTTCTCATAACGGTTTGCAAGGCAATCCAAGAGCCAAAAGAAAAACCAGCCAACCAAAATTCGGTTGCATCCATGTTTTGATCGTGCAACCAGTTTATGGTGGCAGTAACATCGAGCAATTCACCAATGCCATTATCAAAATCTCCTTCTGATTTGCCGACACCACGAAAATTTATTCTAAGAACAGAAAAACCGTTATTAGTAAAGTTTCTAAAAAGATTGTAAGTAACTTTATTGTTCATGGTTCCGCCATATAAAGGATGCGGATGCAACACTAAAGCTACAGGAGCCTTTGGATTGAGGTTTTTGTGATATTTGCCCTCAATTCTGCCAGCAGGACCTTTAATGATTACTTCTGACATTAGCTAAACTATTCGATAATGCTTGGAATATTTTTCCAGTGCATTGGTAAGCCATTTTGATCGATAACTAATTGAGTTGTGTTGCTATATTTAGCAGACATATAATTGCCATGGCCAGCATAATTGCCTTGATAGTAGATTGGTTCAATTTCTTTGCCTTGGAACTTTCTTTTTTGAAGAACTTTACGATTTTTTGGATTATTCTTAGTGCCCATATTAATTAGAAAATAAAATTAAATATACCATAAAAAGGTATCATCGACCTACAATTTTAAAAAAAATATCTAAATTGTCAATTGTTTTTTAAAATATAAATTGCTAGAATTCATCTTTTTATTTAAAAATATTTCTTTTTATGATTAAATTTAATTCTTTGTTGCAAGCAAACTTGCATCATCAAAATGTATTGTTAAGAGTCGATCTTAATGTGCCTGTGGTTAATAAAAAAATCACCGACGATACCAGAATTAAAGCTATTTTACCTACTATTAAACATTTGGTTAAAAATCAAGCAAAAGTTATTCTTATTTCACATTTTGGCAGGCCAGAAGGGGTTTTTAATCAAGAAATGTCTTTAAAGTTGGTGGCAGATTATTTGGCTAAAATGGTTGATTTTACAGTAAATTTTGCCCCCGATTGTGTGGGCGAAACAGCTAAACAGGCGGTTGAAAAAACGAATTTTGGTTCTGTGGTGGTGTTAGAAAATCTGCGATTTTATCGGGGCGAAACCAAAGGCGATATTGATTTTGCTAAAAGTTTAGCGAGTCTTGCCGATATTTATGTTAACGACACTTTTTCTTCTTCGCACAGGGCTCATTCTTCTATCACTACCATTACTCAATTTTTGCCTTCTTTTGCTGGTTTATTAATGCAATATGAATTAGAAAATTTAAACAACTTATTGCAAAAGCCAAAGCAACCAATGTTGGCAATAGTTGGCGGGGCAAAAGTTTCTACTAAAATCGATTTGCTTAATGCTTTAACTAAAAAAGCAAAAGCAATTTTGGTTGGCGGTGGTATGGCAAATACTTTTTTATTTGCTTTGGGCTATCAAATTGGCAAATCTCTTTGTGAAAAAGATTTTTGTCAAACCGCTCTTAACATTATCAAAGAAGCAAAAAATAATCATTGTGAAATCATTTTACCTAGCGATGTGGTGGTGGCAAAAGCATTTAAAGCCGATGTTGTTTGTCAAAATATCAGCATCAACAATATTGCTGTTGATGATTTAATTTTAGATATTGGGGCTGAAACTATTAAAAATATTAATCAACAATTAGGTTCTTACAAAACAGTTGTTTGGAATGGTCCTTTGGGTGCTTTTGAGCTTAATCCTTTTCATCTTGGCACAACTTCTTTGGCGAAAGAAATTGCTATACAAACACAGCAAAACAATCTATTATCTGTAGCAGGTGGGGGCGATGTTGTTTCGGCTCTTAATTCTTGTCATTTAGCCGATAAGTTCACCTATATTTCAACTGCTGGAGGGGCTTTTTTAGAGTGGTTAGAAGGCAAAGATTTGCCTGGTATTTCTGCTCTAAAATGTAATTTTTGACAAAAAAATAAAATTAATACTTTTAAATTAAAATTTAATTTGTTAAATTAATCAAATTTTTGATATTATTAAATAAAATAACCTAACATATGTCTAATTCAAAACGTAGAGTTGTTGTAACTGGTATTGGAGCAATTACTCCACTTGGTAATAATGTGTTAAGCACTTGGCAAAACATTATTGCAGGTAAGTGCGGTATTGATAAAATTACCATTTTTGATGCCAGCGATTCTCCTTGTCAAATTGCGGCCGAAGTAAAATATGGTTCCGAAGAACATCTTTTTAACCTTGATTCTTATATTGAGCCAAAAGAGCAGAAAAAAATGGATCGCTTCATTCATTTTGCTATTGCGGCCGCCAAACAAGCGGTTGCCGATTCTGGTTATGTCGCCCAAACCGAAGAGCAAAAATATAGAGCAGGTGTTATTATTGGCTCTGGCATTGGTGGCTTGCCGGCCATAGAAAAAACGGTGTTGCAAATGCACGAAAGAGGCATCAAAAAAATTACTCCTTTTTTTATACCGCAAAGTCTTATCAATTTAGCTTCTGGGCAAATTTCTATCGCTCACGGTTTTATGGGCCCCAATCATTCAGTGGTAACCGCTTGTGCTTCTGGTTCGCATGCTATTGGCGATGCTATGAGAATGATTCAATATGGCGATGTCGATGTAATGGTTGCTGGCGGTGCAGAATCGGCAATTTGCCCTTCTGGTATCGGTGGTTTTGCTGCTTTAAGAGCACTTTCTACTTCGTTTAACGACAATCCTTCTATTTCTTCTCGACCATGGGACGAAAAAAGAGATGGTTTCGTCATGGGCGAAGGTGCCGGAATTCTTGTTTTAGAAGAACTAGAACATGCCAAAAAAAGAGGGGCGAAAATTTATGCCGAACTGGTTGGTTATGGTTTATCTGGCGATGCCTATCACATCACCGCTCCAGAAGAAAGCGGTAGAGGCACCACTTATGCTATGAATTTAGCTTTAAGAACTGCAAATATCACACCAGAACAAATAGACTATATCAATGCTCACGGCACCTCAACTCCGTTGGGAGATATTATCGAATTAAATGCAGTAAAAAAAGTATTTCAAGAGCATGCTTATAAACTTTGTATGTCTTCTACAAAATCTGCCACTGGTCATTTACTTGGAGCTGCTGGTGCGATTGAGGCAATTTTTTCAATACAGGCAATTAATAGCAAAATAGCCCCCCCAACTCTAAACCTAGAACATCCTTCTGCTGGTTGTGATTTAAACTTGGTGGCAAATAAAGCTCAAGAAAGAAATATTAATTTTGCTATGTCAAATTCTTTTGGTTTTGGCGGAACTAATGCTTGCTTAATTTTTGCCAAATATTAAACCATGAAAAAAAACTTTGCTCTTATTATTCCGGCCACTTTAGCGGTTATTATTGTTGCCTATCTAGTAACAATTTTATCCTTGGTAATGTATTTTAATGCTCCAAATTTTTATCACAAACAAGATAAAAAATTTATTATCGAAAGTGGCCTTACTTTAAGACAAGTTGTTGAAAAACTTCATCAAGAAAAAATTATCCAACATCCCAAAGCATTTTTAATTATCGGTCAAATAATTAAAGGTATCGACCCCAAAGTTCGTTATGGTGAATATTTTTTAGAAAAAAATCTTTCCTACTATAAAATTTTACATAGAATGATCAAAGGCAATATTTTTTTTCGTAAAATAACTATTGCCGAAGGTTTGTCTAGTCATTTTGCTTTACATATAGTTGCCAATGCACCTGGTTTAATTGGCAATCCGCCTGAAAAAATTTTAGAAGGCTCAATTTTGCCAGAAACTTATTTTTATTCTTATAACGACACCAGAGTTGGCATTGTGCAAAGAATGCAAAATTCTATGAAAAAAGCCATCGACGATCTGTGGGAAAAAAGAGATCAAACAATTCCTGTTACCACTAAAGAACAGGCAATTATACTAGCTTCTATCGTTGAAAAAGAAACTGGTTTAAGCACCGAAATAGGCAAGGTTGCTTCTGTTTTTGTTAATCGACTAAAAAAAGGTATGAAATTACAATCAGATCCAACCATCATTTATTCTTTTGCTTTTGGTAATAAATCGTTAGAAAGACCAATTAGAGTTTCTGACATTCAAAATAATTCTGTGTTTAACACTTACAATGTTTATGGCTTGCCTCCAACTCCCATTTGCAACCCAGGATTGGCTTCTATTAAAGCTGTTTTAAACCCACCTACTACCGATTATTTATTTTTTGTTGCCAATGCAAAAGGTAGTGGTCATTTATTTGCCAAAACACTAGAAGAGCACAATCAAAATGTTGCAAAATATCGTTATATTCTTAAAGAACAAAAAGCCAAAGCACAACAGAAAGATGCCGAAACAACACCAGAAGAAAACCAAGTTCAAGAACAAGAAATTATCAATCAAAACTTATAATGCCACTATTTGCCATTTAATAGTGTCATAATGGCACTGTTGCATCCCAAATTATATTTTACTTTTTTGCCATTTTTGGTATAAATTTTACCTATTTTTAGCATGATATAACTTGAGTTGTGCTATCGCAACAACACGATATGTTCACAATATGTGGCTAAAAATAGGTAAAATTTATACCAAAAATGGCAAAAAAGTAAAACAAATTTGGAATTCAACAGTGCCATAATTTTTTTTAATATTATAATTTCTTATCTTGACTTTAATTTTATTGAGTCTAAAATTTTTATCATTTTTTAAAAAACAATTTTAATATCTTTATTTTATGTCAATTACCATAAATGCCAACCTTAGAAATGAAATAGGCAAATCTTTTGCTAAAAAGTTAAAAAAACAAGGCCTAATACCAGCTATTATTTATAATAAAGATGGCAATATCAATCTTAGCATAGATTCTCACCAATTTTTATCAGAATATAAAAAAGGCAATTCTACAACCACTGTTTTTGATCTTAAAATAAGCGATAATGAAAATTATCGTGTCATTCCTTACAAAATAGAGCTTGATCCAGTTTCTGATTTTCCAATTCATATCGATTTTATATTTTGCAATGCTAATAAACCTATTATTGCTCAAGCAAAAATTAATTTTACCAATGTCGATAGATCTCCTGGTTTAAAAAGAGGTGGTTTTTTACATGTGGTGGCTCGAAAAGTGCAATTAATTTGCGAAGAAGAAAAAAACATTCCAACTCACATTGAAGCCGATGTTGTTTCTTTGCATGTTGGTGGCAAATTTCGTTCATCTCAATTAAAAATTCCTGCTGGTTGTAAATTGGCGAAAAAAGGCAATTTCCTTATTGCAAGCATCATTGGCCGAGGCAAATCTGAAGATGACAAAACCACCGCAACAGCCGATTCTTCTGCAAAATCAGAAGATAAAAAAACCGAAGCTAAAAAATAATTAAAAATACTCACTAAACATATGAACTGCGAATATACTTTATCTATCATCAAACCAGATGCTACCGAAAGAAATCTTACTGGTAAAATCAATGCAAAATTTGAAGAAGCTGGTTTAAAAATTGTGGCACAAAAAATGCTGTTTTTATCAAAAAAAACCGCAGAAAATTTTTATGCTATTCATAAAGATAGACCATTTTTTAACGATTTAGTTTCTTTTATGATTTCTGGTCCAGTTGTGGTGCAGGTTCTAAAAGGCGAAAATGCTGTTGCTAAAAACCGTGAAATTATGGGGGCAACTAATCCTGCCAATGCCAATCCTGGAACTATACGCAAAGAGTTTGCTCTTTCTATCGAAGCAAATTCTGTTCATGGTTCTGACAGCTTAGAAAATGCTAAAAATGAAATCAATTTCTTTTTTGCTTCTTGCGAAATTGTTGCCTAATAAAGCCTAAAAAATGAGTATTACAACATTTCAGCAACTCATTTTTACTTTACAAAACTTTTGGGCAAGCAAGGGCTGTTCTATTTTACAGCCCCTTGATCTTGAGGTTGGTGCTGGCACATTGCATCCTGCAACTGTTCTTAGAGCCTTAGGAGATAAAACTTGGCAAGTTGCCTATGTTCAGCCTTGTCGCAGGCCAACCGATGCACGATATGCCAAAAATCCTAATAGATTAAGTCACTATTTTCAATTTCAAGTTTTTATTAAACCAGCTTCCGAAAATTTGCAAAAATTATATCTTGAGAGTCTTGATGCCATTGGTTTGCACACCAAACAAAACGACATTCGTTTTGTTGAAGACGATTGGGAAAACCCTTCGGTTGGGGCTTCTGGTTTGGGTTGGGAAGTGTGGTTTAATGGTATGGAAATTAGTCAGTTCACCTATATGAAACAAGTTGGCGGTGTAGAATGCAAGCTAATTGCCGGTGAAATAACTTATGGTTTAGAGCGAATAGCCATGCATTTACAAGGTGTTGATTCTATTTTTGATATTTGCTATAATCGCAACAGTAACAATGAAAAAATATCGTATGCCGATCTCTTTTTGCAATCCGAAATAGAAAATTCTTTTGCTATTTTGCAGTTTGCAAATAAAGAGCACTTGTTTAATAATTTTTGGCAAGCAAAAGAGCAGTCGCAATTTTTGATAAGCAAAAATCTTGTTATTCCAGCCTATGAACAGGCTTTAAAAGCTAGTCACAACCTTAATTTACTTGATGCTGGCGGTTTTCTTTCGGTTGCTGAAAGAGCTTCTTTTATTTTGCAAGTGAGAGATTTAGTGAAAAATTGTTGCAAAATTATTAATCAAAATTAAACAATTTTTTTATCTAAACATTTTAATTTCATTGACAAGAAATTTTTTTTTGATAAAATAAAACTTTATTTTATCAAAATTTAATTCTTCATGATTTATGTCGCAAGCCACAATTCAAGATATTATCTCTCTTACCGATTCTATCAAAAAAAATTCAGATCTTTTGATTTCTAAGGTTATTAGTCTTGAATCGATGTCGGCTCAATATGGGCAAGATGCTTTCATTTTTTCTTTTGCTTTATTTGTTCTTTCGTGTTTTATTGGTTATTTTGTGGTCTGGAAGGTTACTCCCGCTCTACATACCGCTCTTATGTCGGTTACTAATGCCATTTCTGGGGTTATCATTATTGGTGCCATGATTGCTCTTGGTAATTGTAAAGAAATAAATTTAATTGCCATTATTAGTTTTTTTGCTATCATTATTTCGGCAATTAATATTTTTGGAGGGTTTTTAGTTACCCATAAAATGCTTAATATGTTTAAAAGATAAATGCTCAATATTTTTGATATTCAACAATTTTTATCTAATAAAAAGATTGATTTTTTAATTATTAGCAATACCAATCAATTTTTTAGCGAATACCTGCCAGAAAAACAGCAGTTTATTAAGCATATTACTGGTTTTACTGGTTCAAATGCCACAGTTATTTTTGGTAAAGAAAAAAGTTATTTTTTTACCGATGGTCGATATTTATTACAAGCAAAATATCAAATTAGTGCTTCACTTTTTTCTATTATCGACATTACTTCTCAATCGGTTTTTACTTGGCTTAGCAACAATACTAAATCAACACAAAAAATTGCTTTTATCGATAGTTTAATCAATATTGCCGATTGGCAAAAATATAATGAAATAAATCAAAATATCGTGTTAGTTAATCGACTAGATCTCGATCCGCTTGAATATTTTTGGTCTAATCAAGATGTTTCAACTGCTTTTTTGTGTTCAGATGAAATTTGCGGTGCCAGTTCTTTTGAAAAAAGACAAAAAATTACTTCTGCTCACCCAAAAAAAACCTTTCTTCTCACTAATTCTGAAAATATTTGTTGGTTACTTAATTTAAGAGGTCGAGATTTATTACAAACACCAATTTTCTTTTGTTTGGCGATTTTGCATCCAAATAATAAAATAACTCTCTTTGCTAACATTGAAAACACCAAAAATCTAAATTTAGCAAAAAATTTTATCGAATTATTACCGCTTTATCAAATTGAAAATTTTTTTAGCAATTTTCATCCAGTTAACAATCAAATTTATACCGATTTTACTACTACTAATTGTTATATTTATAACACTTTGCTTGAAAATAATTTGTTTGTCTATAAACAATCTTGCCCTCTCACTCAACAAAAAGCAATCAAAAATCTACGAGAAATAACCGGGGCATATCAATCTACCAGGCTTGATGCCATTGCTCTTGTTAAGTTTTTTTATTGGCTACAATATCAACATAAAACAAAACAATTTAACACCGAATCAAAAGCTCAACAGCATCTCGAGTTTTTGCACCGACAATCTGCTGATTTTTTCTATGAAAGTTTCAATACCATTGCTGGTTATGCAAGTAACGGAGCCATTATTCACTATCAATGCACACCTGCAAGTGATTTAATTTTAAATGAAGGTTCTGTTTTTTTAATTGATTCTGGATCTCAATATTTGGGAAACGATTTTTATGGCACCACCGACATCACCAGAACAATAGCTATTGGCAAGCCTTCTGCTGATATGGTTTTACACTACACTTTGGTTTTAAAAGGGCACTTGGCAGTGGCGAGAGCAAAATTTCCTAAAGGCACTAAGGGATATCAACTAGACAGTTTGGCTCGTTATTATTTATGGCAATTTGGGCTTGATTATGCTCACTCTACTGGGCATGGGGTTGGTAGTTTTTTGGGTGTGCACGAAGATGGTTGTGGTATTGGTAAAAATAATCAACATATTTTATTACCAAATATGATACTTTCTAATGAACCAGGGGTTTATTTGCCAGATAAATACGGCATTAGACTAGAAAACTTATTGTTAGTAAAAGAATATAACGATAATTTCTTATGTTTTGAAACTCTTTCATTAGCTCCTTTTGACTATAATTTAGTTGATAGCAAAATGCTTACCTACCCAGAAAAAAAATGGCTTAAAGATTATCATCAAACAGTTTGGCAACATACTTCGCCTCATCTTACTAAGCCAGAACAAGACTTTTTGTTAGATTGTGTTAATAAATTTTCTTTTGATTTAGAAATAAAATAGTATTGCATTAAAAACCAAAAGGGCAAGATTTTATTAATTTGGATTAGTAACAAAAACAATATTGACTAAATTATGTTTTTGCAACAAGGTAAGTAGTGCAGTGATGTTGCCGTAGCTAGTGTCTTTATCGGCATTTAGATGTATTTCTTGACTGCTATTATGTGTTGCAATATCAAGTAAATGATTGTTTAAATCTAGCAAACTACTAGCTTTTTCTTCTAAAAAATACTCTCCGTTTTTGGTGATGGCAATGACAATTGGTTGATTATTGCCAATTTGCTGAGCTTTATCTTTCGGAAGTTCTAGCGAAATTGCCGAGTGCACACTTGGAGCACAAACCATCAGCACAATTAAAAGCACCAACAACACATCAACCAAAGGAGTGATGTTGATTTCGGTGAGCGGGGCATGAAGATTTTCGTTATCAAAAGAATTTAACATTTTTTTGTAAGTAAACTAAAACAAATATTTTCAGATAAATGTCTTAAATGTTGCACCAATAATTTGTTATATCTCACAATGCCATTATAGGCAAGCATTGCTGGTATTGCCACCGCCAGACCGATGGCAGTGGTAACCAACGATTCGGCAATTGGCCCCGCCACCACAGAAATAGAGGCATTACCGCTTGTGGCGATTTTTGCAAAACCGTGATAAATGCCTAAAACCGTGCCAAACAAGCCAATAAAAGTTGAGCCAGAACCAATAGAACCAAGCAAAGTGAGGCCTTTATCGAGTTGGCAACGAATGTTATCGAGCTTTTGCACCAGCTGAGTGATGATAAATTCTTTTTGCAAATCAATATTGAGTTCTAAATTTTTATTTTGCTCTAAACTAGGCACTGCAGAAAACAAAGCAAAAACAGCAGAACGTTTGGGTAAAGATTGATATTTTTGACTGTTAAGAAAATCTTGCCCAAAATCTTGCCAAAAATTTTGATGATTAACAAGTTTTAAAGCTTTGAATTGGCCATAAAGTTGATAAGTTTTGTAAAAAATAAGATACCAACTAAATAAAGAGGCAAACAACAAAATTGCCACCACCACATTGGCAACAAAATTATTTTGAGCAAGAACTGCAAAAAGATTCATAGTTAAGTGAGTTGAAATTTAATAGGCACCAAAACAGAAGCCTTAACATTGCGACCATTTTGTTTTGCCGACACAAACTGCCATTTTTTCACTGCCAAAATTGCCGACTGATCTAAAACATCAAAACCACTGCTTTGGTGAATATTAATTTCGGCAGGCAAGCCGTTTTCTTGCACCGTCACTAGCAAAATTACTTCGCCTTCTATGCCCATTCGTTTGGCAGAAACAGGGTATTGCGGTGGGGTGTTATTGAGATATTCTGCTTCAAATTGTGGAGCGATAATGCTAGAATTGTTGCTGTTGCTGTGTTTAGCCTGATTAGTTGCTTGATTTACCAAACTATTTTGATGATTTTTTGTAGGGGATGTTGCTTTTTTTATATTCGATGTTGTTGCTGTATTTTGCTTTAAAATATTTGTTTGAGTTGCTATTTTAAAGCTTAAACTAGTGGCAATTTGTGGCTTGATGGCATAGTTTGAAACAATAGTTGAATTGCCAGAAAAACCACCAAAAACTAACAAAAAGTGCAAAAAAATAGAAAAAGCAAAAGCAAAATGTTTAAAATTGACAGATAAAAACATAATAAATTAATGACTATTTTTTAGCAAAAAACAAAATTATAAAATATATTTCTTTGATAGTCAATATCATTTTCAATTGAAAACAATATTTTACCAAGAAAAAATCATAAATAAAGACTTGATTATATTTGTTGGCTGAATTAAAATAATCAAAATATTATCCAATTTTAACATAAAAAATCATATGAAATTGTTAGCTTGTAATAGCAACAAACAACTGGCTTCTCAAATAGCTTCGCATCTTAAACTTGATTTGGTTTTGGCAGAGGTAAAAAAATTTGCTGATCACGAAATTTTTGTTGAAATAGCCGAAAATGTGAGGGGGCAAGATGTTTTTATTTTACAGTCAACTTCTTATCCTGCCAACGATCATCTAATGGAGCTTCTTATTGCTATCGATGCCCTAAGAAGAGCTTCTGCTAAACGAATTACTGCGGTAATGCCCTATTTTGGTTATGCCAGACAAGATCGTAAAGTTGCCCCACGTACACCAATTTCTGCCAAATTAATTGCCAATCTCATCACTTCTGCTGGGGCAGATCGAGTTCTTACTCTCGATTTGCATGCTGGTCAAATACAGGGTTTTTTCGATATTCCTGTCGACAATCTCTATGCTTCTCCTTTATTTATCGATCATATTTTACAAAATTTTGATGTTAACAATTTAACCATTGTTTCTCCCGATGTGGGCGGTTTAGTGCGGGCTCGTAATGTCGCTAGCAAAATTTCTGCCGATTTAGCCATTGTTGACAAAAAAAGAGTCAAACCAGGAGAAAGCGAAGTGATGAACATTATTGGCAATGTTGCTAACAAAAATTGCATTATTGTTGACGATATGGTTGATTCTGGTGGCACTTTATGCAATGCTGCCTCTGCTTTAATTAATCAGGGTGCTAAAACTGTTTCTGCCTACATTACACACGGTGTTTTATCGCAAAATGCTTGGCAAAAAATTGCTAATTCGCAATTGCAAAAATTAATTATCACCAACTCTATCAATCCAACCGCACAAACTTTAACAGCACCAAACATAGAAATTATCGACATTTCTTTTCTTTTGGCAACTGCAATTAACAACATTGCTTGCGAAAAATCTTTATCTGCTTTATTTAATTAATTTTTTTGCCAAATGAAAAAACTTTTATCAAAACTGTTTCTTCAACATAAAAAACAAATTTTTAACATTTCAGCAAGTTTAGTGTTTGCTTTAATAATTGTTGTTTTGGTTTCTGTGGTTGCAAATGTTTTATATCGTTATAAAAATATCAATCAAAGAGGCTTTTTTATTGAATTTGCCACCGATGGCAAACCAGTTGTTAAAGAGCCAGAAAAAATCCCCGATCTTAACGAATTACTTGCCTCTGCCGATTTTGCTCGTGGCGAAAAAATTTTCAAAAAATGCTCTTCTTGTCATAATATAAATCAAGGCGAAGGGGCAAAAGTTGGCCCAAATCTTTATGGTGTTGTTGGTAGAAAAAAGGGTTCGGCAATGGGTTTTGCTTATTCCGAAAGCTTAATTGCCAAAGGCGGGGCTTGGAGTAAAGATGAAATTAATCAATTTATCACTAAGCCAAAAAACTATATCGCAGGCACTAAAATGGCTTTTGCTGGTCTAAAAAAACCACAAGATCGAGCAGATGTTATTTTATATCTTGAAAAAAAATCAAACAACTAAACTATGACTACAGAACAAATAATTGGCATTATTCTCACTTTAATTTTTGGGGCAGTTTTTGGCTCTTTTGCCACTCTTTTTGCCTATCGCCTACCTAGAAAAGAATCTTGTTTTGGCAGATATTTTGGCCCAAAATCTCGCTGTTCTAATTGTGGCACCACCATTATCACTCGTGATTTAATTCCGGTTTTAAATTGGCTTGTCACCAGAGGAAAATGCCGAGCCTGCCATCATCCTGTGCCAAAAGTGCATTTGTTTGTTGAGCTTACTACGGTTTTATTGTTTTTAGCTTGTTATTATAGTTTTGGTTTTAGCGAAAAATTTATTATTTACTCATTGGCAAGTGTTGCTTTGGTTGTTGCCATGGCTAGCGATTTTACTCACAAAATTTTTCCCGATCAAGTGTTGTTGTTTGTGTTGTTTTTTGTTGGTTCAGATAAAATTTTGCAAGATCAAACCATATTAAATATGGCATATTCTGGCTTGATTGGTGTTTTTTTTGTGATCGCTTTACACAAACTTGTCTACAATAAAAATAAACATATTTTTGCCAACGAACAGCATTTTTTTAGTTATAGCAAATTTGTTTTAATGGCCTCTGTGTTGTTAAACATTGAAAATTTTTTATTTTATTGTCTAGTTTTAATAATCACTCTTTTTGCTGTTTTTAAAGCTCTAAAACCAACAAAACCATTTAGTTTTGGCTATATTTTTATTATTCCCTTCATTTGTTTAACCATTATTTCTCCTCTATAATATGCTTGATTACAAAGTAAAAGACATTTCACTTGCCAAATTGGGTCGACACGAAATCACTTTGGCAGAAAACGAAATGCCGGGTTTAATGGCTTTAAGAGCAGAATATGGCAACACTATGCCTTTAAAAGGGGCAAAAATTGCTGGCTGTTTGCATATGACCATCGAAACGGCGGTTTTAATTGAAACTTTGGTGCATTTAGGGGCCGAAGTTCGTTGGAGTTCTTGCAATATTTTTTCTACTGTCGATCAAGCCGCATCAGCAATTGCTAGTGTTGGCATTCCTGTTTTTGCCTGGAAGGGCGAAACCCTTGAAGAATACGAATGGTGCATCAGGCAAACCATTTTTGGCAAAAACGGTTGGGTGCCAAATTTAATTCTCGACGACGGTGGTGATCTTACCAAAATAATCCACGAAGAATATCCAGATTTACTAAAAAACATCAAAGGCTTATCCGAAGAAACCACCACAGGCGTGGCAAGGCTTTACCAAATGCAACAAGAAGGCAAATTGCAAGTGCCTGCCATCAATGTTAACGATGCAGTAACTAAATCAAAATTCGACAATCTTTATGGTTGCAAAGAAAGTGTAATTGACGGCATAAAAAGAGCAACCGATGTAATGATTGCTGGCAAAATGGTGGTAGTTTGTGGCTATGGCAATGTTGGCAAAGGTTGTGCTGAAGCCTTTAAAAGCCAAGGGGCAAGGGTGGTGGTAACCGAAGTTGACCCAATCTGTGCTTTGCAAGCAGCAATGGCGGGGTTTAGTGTGTTGCCCCTAGAAGAAGTTGTTGAACAAGCCGACATTTTTGTTACCGCCACAGGCAATGTTTCGGTAATCACTTTTGAGCATATGAAAGCTATGAAAGATTGTGCAATTGTTGGCAATATTGGGCATTTTGATAACGAAATAGAGGTTGAATCTCTGCGAAATTTAAAATGGATCAATATCAAGCCTCAACTCGATCAAATTAATTTTCCAAACGGCAAAAGGCTTATTTTATTGGCAGAAGGGCGGTTGCTTAATCTAGGTTGTGCCACTGGGCACAGTGCTTTTGTGATGTCTGCCAGCTTCACCAATCAGGTAATGTCACAAATAGAATTATGGCAAAATTACAGCAAATATCAAAAGCAAGTTTATATTTTGCCAAAACATCTCGACGAAAAAGTTGCCAGATTGCATTTGGCAAAACTTGGTGTTAAGCTCACTTCGCTCACCCAAGAACAAGCAAAATATTTAGCAATTAATCCACAAGGACCCTTTAAAACCGACAACTACAAATATTAAATTTATGCAAAAATTTCTCATCACCGAAAATGGCTATGCAAAACTCAGAGAAACCCTCGAAAATTTAAAAAATCACGAAAGACCAAAAGTTATACAACAAATCGCCACCGCACGAGAATTGGGCGATTTACGCGAAAATGCCGAATATCATTCTGCCAAAGAAAAACAAGGCTTTATCGAGGCTCAAATTGCCGACTACGAAGATAAAATCAACCGAGCAGAAATTGTCTATATTTCTAAACTTTCTGGCAATAAAGTGGTGTTTGGTGCCACCGTTTTGCTTGACAATGGCAAAAAAGAAATATCCTATCAAATTGTTAGCGATTTTGAAGCCAATCTTGATCTTGGCTTAATTTCTGCCAATTCTCCAGTTGCCAAAGCCTTGCTTGGCAAAGAAGTTGGCGACGAAATCGAAATCAACACTCCTGGCGGAATAGTTTTTTACGAAATCTTGTCAATCAAGTTTGTTTAAAACCACACTTCGATCTAAATTGCCCTTCCATTGGAAGGGGTGGATTTTCGCATAAGTGCAACTTATGCGAAAAGACCAAGGTAGTGTTGGGAGACGATCGCCGATGTTTTTTAGAGCGAATCCGAGGATCGGCTTGCTGACACACTACCCCGTCGACCTTGCGGTCGCCACCCCTTCTGTAGAAGCGGAATTTAGATCAAACACTACTTGTTTTTGTTTAATGCAAAAATATTATAAAACAAAAATTATTTGTTGCTTTATTAGAAAAAGCTGTTAGCATAAGCTTTTTAAAAATTTATTTACATCTAAATTCATTTAGTTTTAGATGTATTTGTTTTAATTTTAACATCAAAAAATATGAGCATTTCCATTACACAGCTATCTAATCAAGGTTTAAACTACGAGTTTTTTGTTAATATTGCTTGGGATTTAATCAACCAAAAAATAGACAAAAGAACCGCTAAAGATCAAGAAAATTTTTCACTCAACGGCTTTCGTAAAGGTCAGGTTCCATTAAACATTATCAAAGAAAAAAACTTCACCCTCTATTTAAGATCAGAACTAGAAACATTGGTCGACAAAACCATCAATAAAATCTTAGATGACAACAAAATTCAGCCAGCTTCCTACCCTAAAACTTATATTGAAAAGGCAAATCCAAACGAAAATGCCGAAATTAAAATCATCATCGAAGCAATGCCAACAATACCAGAAGTAGATTTAACCAAAATAAATCTCACTAAATACGAACTTATCTTGCAAGATGGCTTGGTTGAAACTTTTGTTAATAGAAACTTAAAAGGTCTATTGAAACAAACCAAACAACAACCAGATTATCAAGCAAAAATTGGTGATATTGTGGTTATCGATTATGCTGGCACAGTAGAAAACAACCAGTTTGAAGATGGTTTATACCAAAATCAAAAAATCGAGCTTGGTTCAAAAACTTTAGTTGCCAATTTTGAAGAACAAATGGTTGGTGCCAAAGAAGGCGATAAATTAACAGTGCAAGTTGCTTTTCCTGCCGATTATTTTAGACCAGTTTATGCTAATAAAAACGGTGTTTTTGAAGTTTCCATAAAAGAAGTTTATTCTTACGAAAATCAAGAACTAAACGACGATTTTATTAAAGAAAAACTAGGTTTTGAAACAAAAGAAAAACTTTTTGAAAACACTCAGCAACAAATGAAAAAAGGCTACGAAATTACCTTAAAAAACATTGTTAAAAAAGAACTATTCGATCAACTCGATTCTCAATATAAAATTGATTTGCCAAAATCTTTGTTAGAAAATCAATTAAAAGTAGTTGAAAATCAACAAGGTGTCGAAAAATTAAATCAAGAACAAAAAACTAAATTAGCAGAAAGAATGGTTCGTTGTGGCATTATTATCAACGATATCGCCAATAAAAATAATATCAAAGTTGAAAAAGACGAATTCAATGCCAAAATAAGCGAAATTTTATCTTTCATACCAAATCAAGAAGAAGCAAAATTTTTCTTAGACGAATTGCAAGAAAATGATGAAATGGCAAATCAAATAGGCGGTTCAATCGTCGAAGAAAAAGTTCTCGATTTTATCAGCAATTATGCCATTATCACCACAAAACAAGTGCAAGATAAAGAAGTAGATCAAATCTGGTACGATCTTAATAACAATCCTAATTTCTAAAATATGAACGATTTTGTTAATGCTTTAAAACTTGTAGCCTTTCCTATCCATAAAGAAGGCTATAAATTTATCATAATTTTTGCTCTTGTAACTGCTTTATTAGCAATATTTAGTAGTAATTTAGGCTTGATAGGCTTGGTTCTTACTGCTTGGTGCATTTTTTTCTTTCGCGATCCAGATCGTATTTCGCCAATTCAAGATAATGTCATCATTAGCCCAGCAGATGGTGTAATCACTAGGGTCGAATACAATGCCGATGCTCCAGAAGAACTTGGTTATAACAATGCCAAATTTAATAAAATCAGCATTTTTCTTAATGTATTTAATGTTCATGTCAACAGAGTGCCATTTTCTGGTTCGGTAATTAAAACCATCTATAAACCAGGCAAATTTTATAGTGCCAATGCCGAAGAAGCTAGTTTTGACAACGAAAGAAACTCGGTAGTCATCAAAACTGCCAGTGGTCACGAAATAATTTTTGTGCAGGTGGCGGGTTTGGTAGCCAGAAGAATAATCTCTGATCTCAAAGAAGGACAAGAAGTTATCGCAGGTCAAAGATATGGCATAATTCGCTTTGGTAGCAGAGTTGATATGTATCTACCAGAAGACATAGAAATTCAATCTTTACTTGGTCAAACCATGATTGGTGGCGAAACTGTTATTGCCAAAATCAACCATAAATAAAATAAAGTTTCTTAAATATGACTTCTGCAAATATTTTACAACTTATTGCTAAAAGAGAAGAGGCAACAATTGGCGGTGGCCAAAAAAGAATCGATATTCAGCATTCTAAAGGAAAGCTCACCGCTCGAGAAAGAATCGAAGTTTTGCTCGATCCAAACTCTTTTGAAGAATATGGTTTATATGTTGAGCATCGTTGCATAGATTTTAATATGGATGATAAAAAACACCCAGGAGACGGTGTGGTTACTGGTCATGGCACAATTAATGGCCGATTAGTTTTTGTGTATAGTCAAGATTTTACTGTAATGGGCGGTTCATTGGGCGAAGCACATGCCAAAAAAATCTGCAATATTTTAGATAAGGCAATGCAAGTAGGTGCTCCAATTATTGGCATCAACGATTCTGGCGGAGCCAGAATTCAAGAAGGGGTCGACTCTTTAGCTGGTTATGGCGAAATTTTTCAAAGAAATATCGATGCCAGCGGGGTTGTTCCGCAAATATCTCTAATTATGGGTCCTTGTGCTGGCGGGGCGGTTTATTCGCCTGCTCTTACCGACTTTGTAATTATGGTTGAAAACTCTTCTTATATGTTTGTAACTGGTCCAGATGTGGTTAAAACAGTAACTCATGAAACCGTTTCACAAGAAGATTTGGGTGGTGCTTCTGTGCATGCCATTAAAAGTGGGGTTGCTCATCTATCTTTTAAAAGTGAAATAGAAGCCTTGTTGCAAACTAGAAGACTAATTAATTTTTTACCACTTTCCAACACCCAAAAAGCTCCGCAAGTGCCCGTCAACGACAACCCCGATCGTGTCGATATTGCCCTTAACACTTTGGTGCCAGAAAACCCAAATCAACCCTATAATATGCGAGAATTGGTAGAAAAAATTCTCGATGAAAGTAATTTTTTAGAAATCCAACCAAATTATGCCAAAAATATTATGGTTGGCTTTGGCAGAATGGAAGGCTCAACAGTTGGCATTGTTGCTAACCAACCAATGCAATTAGCTGGCTGTCTAGATATCAAAGCAAGCGAAAAAGCGGCACGATTTATTCGTTTTTGCGATGCTTTTAACATTCCGATCATTACTTTTGTTGATGTGCCAGGTTTTTTACCAGGAACCGATCAAGAACACAACGGCATCATTAAACACGGGGCGAAATTGCTCTATGCTTATGGCGAGGCTACCGTGCCAAAAATCACCATCATTACCCGAAAAGCTTATGGCGGTGCCTATATTGTGATGAACTCAAAACACTTAAAAGGCGATGTTAATTATGCTTGGTCAAATGCCGAAATTGCTGTAATGGGCCCCGAAGGTGCGGTTGAAATTATTTTTCGTGAAGATGCCAAAAATCCAGAAGCAAAAGCTAAAAGAGTGGCAGAATATCGTCAAAAGTTTGCCTCTCCTTTTGTGGCTGCATCAAGAGGTTTTCTTGACGAAGTTATTTATCCGCAAAACACCAGAAAAAGCATTTGTTTAGCTCTACAAATTTTAAAAAACAAAAAAGTCAATAAAATCTGGAAAAAGCACGACAACTTACCTCTATAAAATCACCACAAAACCCTAAAAATAAACAAAAAAAATGACTCAGCAAAACAACGACAAACAAAAACATGGTGTAATCGCAATTGTTGGGGCTCCTAATGCAGGAAAATCAACAATCACCAATGCTTTAACTGCTGTTAAGCTTGCCATTGTTTCACCAAAAGTGCAAACCACCAGAACTTCTCTTAAAGCCATTATTAATCAAGAAGAAAACCAATTAATCATTATCGACACCCCTGGTATTTTTATTCCTCAAGATCATAGAATTTTAGAAAGAATAATTGTTAAAACAGCTTGGCAAGCACTAAGAGAAGCCGATCACATTTGTTTTGTGGTTGATGTTTCTTGTGGCATAAATAAGCAAAATCAGCAAATAATTTCTGATCTCAAAAAAGAGCAATTGCCCATCACCGTGGTGCTCAATAAAATTGATTTAGTAAAAAAACACAAACTTTTACAAATTATTGCCGATCTACAAAATTTAGGTTTAGATCAAATCATTCCAATTTCTGCCCTACAAAACGATGGCATAGAGCAACTAAAAAGCTTTTTATTTACTCAATGTCAACAACCGGGTTGGCAATATCAACAAAACGAAATCACCACCGCTTCGCATCGTTTTTTAGCCAGCGAAATCACCAGAGAGCAATTATTTTTACATCTCAACCAAGAAATACCTTATCAACTCAATGTTTTAACCGATTCTTATCAAATTTTTGACAACAAATCAATTAAAATACATCAAACAATTTTAGTAAGTAAAAATAATCAAAAAACCATTATTTTAGGCAAAAATGGCGAAATGATAAAAAAAATCGGTATGCTCGCCAAGCAAGAAATTGCCAATCTTGTCAAAACAAGAGTTCATTTATTTTTATTTGTGAAAGTCAACGAAAACTGGATGAAAAATATTGACAATTTTGAAAATATCAAATTAGATAAACTACCACTATGAAAACACTGCTCGGAGTAAATATCGATCATGTTGCCACCATCAGAAATGCCAGGGGTGGCAACCATCCTTGTGTGGTTGAGGCGGCAATTATGGCTGAAAAATCTGGTGCCGATGGTATCACCGTGCATCTTCGCGAAGATAGAAGGCACATCAAAGATCTCGATTTAATAGAAATAAAGCAAAAAATCAATCTACCAATCAACCTCGAAATGGCTGCCACCGCAGAAATGTTAACAATAGCTCAAAACATTAAACCACACAGTGTTTGCTTGGTTCCCGAAAAAAGAAACGAAATCACCACCGAAGGCGGTTTAAATTTGGCAATGCATCAACAGCATTTTGCCGATTTTATTTCTGTTCTCAAAAAGCAAAATATCTTGGTTTCTTTGTTTATCAATCCTTGTTTGCCTCACATTGAAATTGCCAAAAATATTGGTGCCGACATTGTCGAGTTACATACTGGCGAATTTTGTCATAGTTTTGGCTCACAAAAAACCGCAGAAATTTATCAAAAACTTGTTGCTTCGGCAAATTTTGCTAAAAAACTCGGTTTATCTTGCCATGCCGGGCACGGGCTAAACTATCAAACTGCTTTTGAAGTGGCAAAAATCAAAGAAATTACCGAATTAAACATTGGGCATTTTATCATCGGCGAAGCCATATTTTATGGTCTTCCTTATGTAATACAAAAAATGCAAAGAATTTTAAAACAAGCAAGAGAATAAATAAACAAAATGAAAAAATTATTGTATTTTTTGGTTTTTATTTGTTTTTCTTTTACTAACTTGGCGGTTGCTCAAAATATTGCTATCAAACAAAATATTCCACAAGCCAAAATGGTTGGCAGTTATTGTTTCAATGCTTTTGGTTTTAAAATTTATCACATCGAATTGTGGAGCAAAAATGGCAAATTCAACTACGAGCAACCTTTGGCTTTAAGCATTACTTATCATAAAAATTTTTCTGCTTCGCAATTAGCCAAAAAAACCACTACCGAAATGCAAAAAACCAACCAACTCAATCAACAGCAACTTGCAAAATATATGGTTTATATCAATAAATTATTTGTTGATGTTAAGAAAAACCAAAATAAAACAGCAATTTTTATGCCAAACGGCAACTTAACAATTTTTCTTGAGCAACAAAAAATTTCTGAAGTAGACGATTTAGAATTCGCCAAAGATTTTTTAAACATTTGGCTTAGCCCAAAATCTAGTTACCCAAAAATGTCTTCTGCCCTCACTAATATTGTTTACACTAATTAAATTCCCCTTCTACAAGAAGGAGCGACCCCCCGAAGGTCGGAGAGTGTTAAATGTGTGGACTTTTTATTTATATCAATTAAAATTTCCCCAAATATTAATCAATATAATAGAAGGTTAAAATGTCTGTAAAATGTAAATCTTGTAATTCTACTTCTTTGATAAAAAA
>Ga0214921_10000965_pt1 | contig 50617 bp, 34 predicted proteins | sample LL1505_MetaG_FD_177992 | JGI IMG/M metagenome (GOLD analysis project Ga0214921, IMG submission 177992) | Freshwater microbial communities from Lake Lanier, Atlanta, Georgia, United States - LL-1505 | ecosystem: Environmental > Aquatic > Freshwater > Lake | place: USA: Georgia | collected... | reverse complement strand
GTTTGCAATTGCAGTCGCCCGCCGAAGTCCGAGCCTTACTCAATACGTTTAAAATGCAGCCGCTTAATCCGCGCGCCTTTGAACTCTGGCGCGAAGTGGCCTTAGCGTCAAACCCTGAAATCTTGGCGGCTCAGCACGCCGAAGAGGTAGCACGTCAAGATTTTCAAAAAAATGTTGGCGCTAACTTCCCGGTGATTAGTGCGGTCGCAACTTGGGGTCAGCAAAACTCGTATTACATTTCCACCATTAACCAACAGGCAACCACATCGACAGCTGGAATTCAGGCAACCTGGCCAATTTTTAATGGTGGACAAACCACGGGACTTATTTCGCAATCCCGTGCCAATTTTGAGAAGGCCACTGCACAACTTGATGAGGCACGTCTGCGCGTGGTCACGGAGTTGCGTAAACAATACGACGCGGTGTTATCGAGTGAGCAAAAAGTTGCTGCTTTAAATCGGGCCGTTGAATCGGCTACCGAATTAACCAAGGCCATGCGCTTGAGCATCAAGGGCGGTGAACGCGTCAATATGGATGCTCTCTTAGCTGATCGGGGTTTGGCAAGCGCACGACGCGATTTGGCCCAAGCCAAATATAACTATTTACTGGCCTATCTTCGTCTTAAACAACAAGCCGGAAATCTAAGCTCAGATGATTTACAGCATGTAGCGACTTTTTTTGAGGTAAAAAGAGATACAAAGCAGATTTCATCGAAGCAATTTGATGCTATAAAAAAATCCCAAGCTGTGCCAGAAGCACATGTGGGAGCACGCCTCAATGTTTCGCCTGATCTACTTTCTAAATCATTGACTCCCCCCTCTTTAGAATTACCAAGTAGTAAGTAGCTTTGAGTATGCTATTGATAAGGCATAGATCTCGAACCAATCGTTATCGGAACTAATTTGCTTAACTCATTAAATCGCTTATGGAAGTACCGAGGTTTTATAGTAACCTCAGTAAAACGAGAATTTCAACTGCGCTATCGTAACTCTTTATTGGGAGTAAGCTGGACAATCCTCAATCCCTTAGCATTAATTTTAGTTTATACCTTGGTTTTTTCACAAGTGATGAAGGCGCGGTTACCGGGCGCAGAAATACCCTACGCCTATAGTATTTTTCTAATGAGTGGTTTATTACCTTGGGGACTTTTCACTGAAATTTTAAATCGAGGACAAGGTATTTTTTTAGAAAATTCCAATCTACTTAAAAAGATAAATTTTCCTCATTTATCCTTACCTATTGTTGCTCTTTGCAGCAGCCTTATTAATTTTTTAATTATCTTTAGTATGTTTATCTTATTTCTGTTTATTAGCGATGCCTTTCCTGGCAGAGTATTTTGGACATTCATACCGGTGCTGATTATCCAAATTGTTTTGGCGGTGGGAATTGCATTAATTCTTGGTGTGTTAAATGTTTTTTTTCGGGATGTTGGGCATCTTACTAACGTTTTCTTACAATTTTGGTTTTGGCTTACACCAATTGTTTATGTATCTAGTTTTATTCCAGAGCCTTATCAAGGCTGGATGGCTTTAAATCCTATAGCTCCAATAATAGAAGCCTATCACCAAATTTTTGTGTATCAGCGATCCCCTCAGTGGGCTTCGTTAGTTCCAACAACAGTCTTATCGATTATGGTATTACTTCTTGCTTGGCGCTTATTCCAAAAGCGTTCTGCTGAAATGTTGGATGAGTTGTAATGAACGCCATTAATATTGATGGTCTCGGCAAAGCTTATGCACGCTATTCCCGTCACTGGTTGCGATTACTAGAGTGGGTAGATCCCCTAAATCGCATACAACATGAGACATATTGGGTATTAAAAAACCTTAACTTACAGATCAAGAGTGGTGAGGCTGTTGCTATCATTGGCATGAATGGAGCTGGTAAAAGTACTTTACTAAAGCTCATCGCAAAAACTTTACAACCTTCCGTTGGCACGATTAAGGTTCATGGTAGCGTGGCTGCTCTACTCGAGCTGGGTATGGGATTTCATCCAGACTTCACTGGAAGAGAGAATGTCAAAATGGCTGCTCAGCTCTTGGGTATTGAATCTCAAGAGCTAGCCCTTTTAATGCCATATATTGAGTCCTTTGCGGATATTGGGGAATTTATTGATCAACCATTTCGGATCTATTCAAGTGGTATGCAAGTACGCTTAGCATTTAGTATTGCCACAGCTAAAAGACCCGATATTTTGATTGTAGACGAGGCTCTAGCTGTAGGTGATAGCACTTTTCAACAAAAGAGCTTTTCGCGCATCCGATCCTTTTGCCAGCAAGGCACTACGTTGTTACTAGTGTCCCATGATCAATCAATGATTAGCAAATTATGTGATCGTGTGATTTTGTTGGAAAAAGGTAACATTCTTCTAGATGGAAAGCCTGAGCCTATTTTTGATTTTTTTAATAGTCTTTTAGCAAGACGTAATACTGCAGCCGCTGTTTTTAAGGAAAATCAAAAAAGCTCCGGCAAAAGGTTCCTGTCAATTCAATTGGGTGAGGGTGCCTTAAGGGCTGAAGTCCAGTTGTGCAATGCCTTGGATATGACACCCATTCATACTGTAGCCATAGGTCAATCAATTGCTGTAAGATTTTTTTTCCCGAATTTTTTAGGACTTGAGAAAATCATTGTTGCTTTTGAAATTAAAAACCGTTTTGGTAAAGTTGTATTTGGAACTAATTCTTTAAATTCAGAATTTTCAAAGAATGTTAATAAAACTACTGGAAAAGACAAGTCAGAAAATTTTAATGATTGGTATTTTGTATTTAATATGAATTTGAGTAAAGGCCAATATTCAATTTCTATTGCATTGGTAGACAATCACAAAAAGTTAGCAGATCGAGCCCTTTGGCAGGAATTAGTAATTTATTTTGAAGTGGTTAACTTAGGGTTGCCCCATTTTGAGGGCTATGCTTGGTTAAATCCAAAGCTGACCATTCGGTAAGTAGATTCTAATTAAGCTCAGTAAGGCGCTCTCGAATATGATCAGCAGCTTGGTGCCAGGACCAACTCTGCCTTGCATCTTTTGCAGCTTGATCGCCTAGTACCTTAGCAGCCTCTCGATTCTCGTAGACCCAGCGCATCAGATGACGAAGGTGTTCATAAGAAGGCTGAGCCCATTGAAAACCCTCGTAATAAGGACACTTTGCAATAGCGGGAATAAGCTTTTCAACGGCTAGTGGTAAAGAATTATTTGTGTTCATAAAGTCTGTTTGAGAACTCCAGTTAGTTGCTATCACTGGCAAGCCACAGGCCATTGCTTCAAGAATAGGCATACCCCAACCCTCTCCACGAGTTGGAAGAACAAAACAATCTGCTGAGCGGTATAAGGAGCCAAGTTCATAGCGCTCCAAAATACGATTTTCAGCAAAAATAATTTTTCCACCGTGAGAACGTAAACCCATTTTATTTACATTCTCAGCAATATGAACCGAGGAATCAAAGTTATTGATCTTACAAATCAAGACCACATCTTCATTGCGATTAAATTCATCAGAAAAAGCTTGAATCAATAGTTCAGGAGCTTTACGCTCTCCCCATTCAAACACGGATAAAAAAGTATAAATATGATCAGGCTTCCAACCGGTGATGCTTGGAGAAAAATAATGGGGATTAACTCCTAATGGGATAACGTGAATGGGTCGTATCACGCCAGATGCTTCAAAAGTTTCCTTATTGAATCTTGAAGGAACCCAGACTTCATCCATTAAATTCGCCTGTCTTGACCACTCAGCAGGAAGACCGTTGACTTCAAGCATGGTAAAACCAATTTTAACTTTACCAGTATTGCGCTCAAATACATCTCCTTGTGCATAAACTATTTGAGTATTAGCTTGACCAAAAGGCCTATTGGAAACCAAGTTACAAATATATGAATCGGAGTGAGCAGGTTCTTTTATAGGAAACACAGTGCCAGGGCCATAGACATAACGATAGGCAAGCTCAAAACCCTGCTGATCAAGAGTTTCAATAAAGGCCCTTGCTGAACTTGCATAACCTGAGGGAAAATTGAGGATCGAGTGAAAGTCAAGCCTACCCTTAGAGTAACGATGAGTATTTAAGTACTTACACCATTTATTTTTAAAAAGCTTTTGACTCGTTAGAAAAATATCCTTGTGGCTAACTTTATTTATTTTAGTACTCGAATTTTCGGAGTGCAAAATACGCACATCTCCATTGAGGACCACTTTAAAGCCTAGCTTTTTGGCGCGCAGACAATAGTCAGTATCTTCAAAATAAGCAAAAAATTGCTCATCTAATAGACCAATGGCTTTTAAAGCAAGATTGGTAATGTATACGCAAGCAAAAACCACACTTTCGCATTCAGAGATACCACTGTATTGACCAATATCCTGCTCTCCACTGGCGACTTGTTGACCCCAATAAGTATCTAGCGGTAGAAAAGCACCACAATGCTGCAAAAGACCATTATCTTGCAAGATTTTTACTCCGATAATGCCTTGGTCAGGAAAAGTTTTTGATTGCTTGTACAAATTGTTTAACCAATTTGGGTCAACGAGTTCGACGTCATTGTTCAGCAACACAATATCAGCGAAAGGATCTGCTTTCGCAATTCCTATATTGACTGATTTACTGTAGCCTAAATTTTGATGATTCTTAATTAATGTAATGCGTGAAAGAGATTCTAAATATGGCACAGTACCGTCAATACTGCCGTTATCCACCACAATAACTTGAATTTGAGGATCAAGGCTGTCTATGAGCAAGCTTTCTAAACAGCGTTTAGTCATCTCTAAGCCATTCCAAGTCAATATGATAATTGCAATGTTCATAACTTAGATAAAAAGATAATACTTTGGGTTTGCTCTTCCTGATTTAGAGCCTGATGTACTTCATGCATTAATGTTAATGAAGCTAAAGGACCTTTTTGTTTCGGGGCAGATGGTGGCAAAAAGTAAGCAATCCTACCGTAAATAAGTTTTGCGAGCGGCAACAGTTTAAAGTGCCTTAAGAAGTCAACTAATTTTGATCGCAGCTGCATTTTTTTGATTAAGTAATTAATCTCATGAGATTATTTTAATCTATCACTTTTGTGGCAAATAAGAATTGCTGCGCTTGAATTGCACTTTTTGACCAAGTTTGAAGTGGAATTTTAAGTACAGATGCTTTTTGGCTTGGCTTGAGTGTGAGCCACTCTTTTAAAAATTGAGCAAGCTGCTCTGGAGTATCCGCTATAAAGTAATCCGCACCCTCTCCACCAACTTCGCGAAATACAGGGATGTCTCGTGCGATTACAGAGGTTTGATGATGGGCCGCTTCAATAATCGGCAAACCAAATCCTTCAGCATAGGATGCGCAGATAACTGCATCGACTTCTTGGTAGAGAGAATCTAAATACTCGTCACTAATATTAGATATCCAAAATAGTTGAGACCCTAATTGTTTATGGGATTGCAGCCGAGTAACTAGATTATCAACATACCAACCCACTTTACCTACAATTACTAGGTTAATCTTGAAACCTAACTGCCATAGTAATTCGAATGCATCAAGAGTTTGAGTATAGCCTTTTCGTGGCTCAAGAGTAGAAACCATTAAGAAAGTTGGAGCACACTTTATGCGTAATAGGATTTCATTGGATTTTTGATCTATGCCGAATATAGGTAAGCTAGCAGCAAGATCACATCCAAGATGAAACCAGCCAACTTTTAAGAAATTTAAATTAGGATCAGGACTCTCTTTTGACTGCAGTTTAATGTAACCAAGTAGGTCCTTCGAAACCGTACGTGAGTCTGTAATTAAACGATCACTATGATGAATAATAACTGACAACCAACGACAAAATAAAAATTCTACAAATGGTAAAAACCACTGCGGATATTGTAAGGGAAGCAAATCATAGACAACATGGGAAATATCAACCCCATGTGCACGCCATTGCACAATCGTTTGATTGTTTTCATAAACAGTAATTAAATTTAAATCGAGTCCTAAATAATGGTCGCCGGGATACTCTTGAAGAATAGGGTTTTCGGTAAGGGCATATGGAATATTAAATTCACGAAAAATATAATCACAGGCAAAGCGATAAGTACCCGTAGCATCAACATAAATCGGGCAAGTGAACCGCTCATTTGGGGGGTGCTCTAACCATTGGGCCACCATGCTTCTTACCACCCTTTGAATCCCAGTGCGCTTATCGTGTTTAGCAGTATCTGAGATGTCAAGAAGAAACTGTCTTTTTCCTAGTGCCGGTCGATTTAAGGTTAAAGCCTTGGAAATAGATGATTGCATATCTTCATCAAGTAAATTTTTTTGTAACTCTGTTATTAGGCGTTGCTCGCGCGCTTTTGAAGATTGAGTAACGCTTCCTTCAATCCAACTCTGATAGGCTTTTGCAGTATCTTGAGGTTGATGATTTTTTCGAATGTACTCATATCCTAAAAGTCCTAAGCTATTACGGATAGATGAATTGCTATATAGAGTATTAAAAGCTACAAGAAGCTCATAAGTAATATCCTGATGACTAATTTTCCAAATAACCCGATGTGGAAATTCAGTGACTGCTCCAATACTGTTAGCAATTACAGGAATTTGAGAGGATAAGCAATCCATAATCGCAGCTGAAGATTCTCCGCGAGATTGATCACGCAACTGCACAGCTAAATCAGTAATTGCTAAATAATCACTGTACTGCGCTTCATCAACAAAGCCAGTAAATCGAACGCGTTCAAGATATTTTTGGGGAATAAGTTTAGCCAGCTCTTGTTGATAATCTGAATCAAGGTACTCACCTACAAACAATAAAAATACACTAGTATTATTTACAAGTTGACTCTCAAGCCATGCAATGATAATTTGTTCGTGCAATTTGGATGGAGTCCCAAATCCAAAGCTGCTTACTACAAAAGCATTCTCTGGAAAGCCAAAATTTTTTAGCGTAGCTTGTTTTTGGGAAAAGCTCTGCTTCACTTTGAGCGGTTTTGGAAAAGGCAGTATGCTAATGAGATGATCAGGTATAGGTCCATACCATTGATGCGCTAAATGATTAGCATATTTGGTATGAACCCCAATACCCTTTGCATTTTTAAAAAGAGTGAAGCTACAAGGATAGTGATTAATACAATAATCAAGACCTTGGTGCTTCAGGGTTAGCAAAGCTTGCGGTCCGTGAGAGTCAATAAGAGATTTAATAAACAAATCCTCTTGCGCATCAGTAAATTGTCCATACGCTAACGCGTTGCCCATAAAAAAATCATGCATGACAACACAGCCGGGAATTTGATTGAGCAATTTAAGCGCATAAAGATGCGCTGGCGAGTTACCGATTTGATAGAGTACCCGATAGTGTAACTCCGTACGACGTAAAAACTGCTCTGCATTAAGCACTTCTCCATCAAATTGATCAAATTGATCCACATTAAGTGCATCATCAACCACTAAGATCGGTATGTAATATTTTCTTAGATCAGGCATTAACTGAGCAACATAATCAGCGATGCCCGTTTTTTGTGGGAGATAGGGACTTACAATTGCAAGTTCTGGTAGCGTAGTACTGGTAAGAAATAATTGGTTATCCAGATTCGGGGCATCACTAGCTTTAACTAGTTCTAGTTGCTTGGCATCACTAGTTACCAAAAGATAAGGACATTGTTTTTGGACTTCTGTAATTATTTTTTGAAAAGGCGAATTATTTTTGCTATAAGTTAATATGCAAAGAACATTACGGTCTTGTAAAAAATTGGTAAATACTTGACCTTGTAAGTTTGTCGGAAAAGGTTCTAGCATAAGGTAATGGATTGGAGCCTGCGCAACGAGATCTTGCACAGTTTTTTTTATAAATCCCAGACGATTATCTTTGCGGACGATTAATAAAAATTGGGGTGTCAGATGATACTTTGCCAAAATCTGAATTTGTGCACGCACCCAAGTAAGCCAACTGGTTTGTTGATACTCTTGTATCCAAGATAAGGGTGAAAGATCAATCAATATAAGCATGATTGGTCTATTTAGTTATCTCTGAGTCAAATTTTCTTAAGTTTGACTCAGCTCTATTAATTTCAATTTTTATTATTTTTTTATGAGATTGCTGAGATTCAATGGCATGAATTTGTGAATTTGAAACTTGATTTCTATTTAATAAATATGATTTTTTTCTTAGCTTTGTCATGATTCGGATCATGAGCGCTTTAAGAAGTTGCGAAAATGATTTATGGCAAATTAATGAATCATCTAAAGTAATTAATGCTTGATTGAGATGCGCTTGTGATTGATTAAATTTTTCAGTTAATGCCTTTTGATTGAGTTGGTATCGATATTCCGCATATCGTAATTGTATGCGTAAATCAATAATTTCATGACTGATAAATGGTAGATTAGAAAATGACCAGATATTGATAGATTTTTTTATTTTTTCAATTAATTGAGCTTGCTCTTTAGCGATAAATAAAAAAGCCTCATTTTCTATCTCAATGAACTCGTAGCCTAAATTTTCTAATGCGGTAATTAGATTTGAACTAACGATTTCGGATCCTAGGACACTTTTTTGAGCAACAATGAGCCGAGGTCGCAATGAGATTGCTTTTACTAATTCAATACTTTTTTCTAAGTCGGTTAGTGAACAGGTAATTAATAAGTGTATATCGTGGCACTGACCTAAAAAAGTACGTAGTGCAGTGGCATTATTGGTATTCAATCCAGGAATTAAAAAATGCTGCTCACGGCTTAGGGTAGTAATTTTTTCTAGCTGCGTTTGTTCATATTGATGAATACGGATACCGTTCCACCCCTGATCATAAAAAGCGCGGGAAAGGCTCTCACACGTAGTTTCGCCACCATCGATGACGACATAGCACCCTTGTTCAACTGGATGGAGCAGTTTAAAAAGGATCCAATCTAAGTACGACGGAGAATAGCTTATAAATGGCATTAATCTTTACCTAACGTGGAGTCTAAAAATACTTGGCCGGTAAAGTGAACAGGCTTTGTTGAGACTACCTCAAAGTGGTGGGCAAAATCTTTCCATTCATAGTTACTTTCAATATGGCTATGACCGCCAGCTAGGGCTGTAGAAATAGAATATGTGCCGGTGGTAATTTGCATTAGAAAGCTATATTGGAAAGTTTTCTCCATGCCTGGCATCAAATTGGTCAATTCTTGCCCCATTAAATAAGAATTAGTGCCAAATACCACTTCACCCTGAGCGTTTTTAATACCAAAACCAACATTTAAGGAGAGAATGGCTTGGTAGACGAGCACTTTGATTGCTAAGGTAACTTTTTCTCCAAGCTCAATAGGGCGATTAATAGGTTTTCCATCTTTATCTAAAAAAATAATACTCCCCACCCGTGCATGGCCGTTTCCTGATGTGGTTTGTAGTTGACCGTTGGGTAATAACAGTTGTTTAACGGCTATTTGGCTTTGAAGTTGAACTGCATTTTTTGCATTGTGTAAATCAAGTATTTCTTGAGGTCTACCATACCCTACAATCTCACCATGGTCCAGCAGTACGGCATGATCGCACATTGATAGAACAGTCTCTTTTTCGTGCGATACCAGCAAAACAGTTGTACCAGCTTGGCGAAACTCCTCGATACGCTTAAGACTCTTGTGTTGAAAATAAGCATCTCCAACAGACAATGCTTCATCAACTAAAAAAATGTCTGGCCTGTACGCTGTTGCCACACTGAAAGCAAGACGCATTTGCATACCACTCGAATATGTTCTTACTGGTTGATCAAGATAGTTGCCAATTTCCGCAAACTCTTCAATGGAGGGAATTAGTTTGAAAGTTTGGGCTTGGGATAAACCCAAGAGCTGAGCAGTTCGATAAACATTTTGCCTGCCTGTAAGGTCAGGATCAAAACCAACTCCTAATTCTAATAGTGCGGAAAGACTGCCAGAAACACGATAACTTCCACTACTGGGACTCATAATGCCCGCAAGGATTTTAAGTAGGGTGCTTTTACCCGCGCCGTTAGAGCCTATAAATGCAGTAACAGATCCCTTAGGAAGATTAAATATTATATTTCTTAATGCCCATCTATCAGTATGATTTAGTTCATTAGTAAAAAAGAACCATTCCCTAATACGAGACCAACGTGAGCGATAATTTCGAAAAAATTTACTAAGGTAGGACGCTTCAATGGCAGTCATTTTTTATAAACAGCCAATGCCACATGTAAATAAACTTTTTAAAACACATTAGATTTAAGTGGCTTCTCGATTCCGGATTCTAATCCTGGAGCAAGAGCATCTAAGCCATCAGCCGCTAATTTTTTTAATGCATCGCTTTTTTGAATATGCAACTGGTGACCTTGTTTCGATAAAACACCAGTTTTAATTAGTAATTGCAAAGCCCTTGAAACTGTTTCTCGACTGGTATTCACCATTGCTGCAATATCTTGTTGACGGGGCACATGATGAATTTGACGTTGCGCAGAACTGTTGTTCACTAATAGATTGAGTTGCACAAAGATGCGATGAAATGCATTTGGTAGACTTAGCATCGAACGTTCTTTAATAGAATGGCGCACAGATTGAGCAAGAAGCTGTATTACGCGTTGGGCAATTAAGGGCTGCGTAACTAATAAATTTTTAGCAAGCGACATAGGTAAGAGCAGCATTTGCGAATCTTCTAAGGTGCGTAGGGAATTAGTCACGGGTTGTCCATCTGCTAAAGTTAAACAGCCAATGATGTCACCAGGAACTAGTATATTGATACCAATGACTCTTCCATCATCAGCAATTTCAGTTGATTGAATTTTGCCAGAGACTACAAAGGTTAAAAAACTTACCAGCGAGCCACGAGCCAAAATCTCTTGACCTTGTTTAGCGGCACCTAGCTGGGTGTTTTGGGCGATAGTTTGCAGATCCAAATCTGGTAAACCTTGAAAAAAAGGAAATTGTTTTATGAGATCCACTGAAACTGCCATTTTTATTATGACTCCGGCCGCGACGGTAGTAAAAACGATGCAGAAATTTTAATTAAGCTGTTGATTTTAATCGATTTATTTTTTTCTCTCGAGTTTTGAGTCTGCCACAGCAGAAAATAGGTATTAAACATGCCAGGACTAGCTAAAGCACCCCAAAGACTGAGGATATGAAAGAAGGTCTTTTGAAAAGATTGACCGATAGCAAAGGCATGGCTTCTGCAAAATAAATCACAGAAAACCCAATCTGCCTAAAAAAATTCCCGTCAATCGAATTGCACATAGAAATAATAAGAGCATAACAATAAACCTTGATTAAGACACCATAAAACTATGATAATCTAAGTAAAATATCTAATAAAATCATATACTTATATTAGCAATTTATAAAAAACTGTAAATCAATCCTTGATTTCAGCAAATGACTCAGCAATACAGTTCGCTTAAAGCCCATTCACCGATTAATAAAGTAGTCAACATCTGAAAGTTATTGTAAAATCAATTAACTAGTAAAGTCAGCAGAGCATAGATGCTGCCCTAACCTACATCAATATGGGTACCGTTGTTTTTTTTCACAAATCCAAGGCTTGAAGTATTCATTTCTTTAAAAAGTGATTTATATCACATACACAGAAACTGTAAGTTCGATATCATTCATTGTCAATATGTTTTTTTGCGTATTGCTTATCTAATTAATACAAGGAGAAGTTACAAATGCCAGTTCCAATCACAACAGGAATGCAAAATTCAATTGCTAATTTGTATATCGCTATTTTGGGACGTAATCCCGAACCTGCTGGTTTCAAATTTTGGGTCGATGCTTATGCTAATGCAAATGCTACTCCAGCTGCCTTGAATTCTATCGCTATTGGTTTTGCAAAAAGCCCCGAATTTATTGGAACTTATGGCGGCATGCCAACAAGAGACGCTGTAACTTTGATGTATAGAAACATTTTGGATCGTGCGCCAGATACCCCAGGATTGGATTTCTGGACCAATTATGCTAATGGTTTAATTGGCCCCAATACGATTGGTGAGGCCTTGGCTTTAACCGGAAATGCACTTATTACTGCTGCTGCAGCGAATACTGCAAGTCCAGCTGATTCGAATCTGATAGCTACAAAACAAGCTGCAGCTGTTGCTTCTGGCAACGCTACACCAACTGCAACCTTTACACTCACTACTGGTATCGATACTTTAGGCAATGCCGGTTCCTCTGGGCAGCAACTTTTTAATGCGCCAGATGGTACATTTACATCCCTAGATAGAATTACAGGTGGCACAAACACAGCTGATACGATGAATATTGCCTCCACCGGTGCCTATGCTGGAAACCCAGCGGGTGCTACGGTTACTGGTGTAGAAAATGTTAACTTTTCACTTACCGCTGGCGGTGCAATTACGACAGCAGCTGGCTCTGGATTTACAGGCGTTACCAATTTAGGTGTTACAAGCGCGGGCAATCTGTCAGCGGTAACAGCGGCAGGAACTACTGCGATTACAGTAACAAGTGCTTCTGGTGCTAATGCGATCGCCATTAACGGCGGATCTTCCGTTTCCCTAACGCAAACTGGCGCTCTTACGGGCGCAAACATCACTATTGGTGGCACAACTGCCCCAACTGGTGCGGTAACAGTTTCTAATACAGCATCAACTGCTGGTGGTACAACTGGTAATACAATTACTTCTACTGGTGGTTCAGCAGTTAACATTACTTCGAACATTTCTAATACAACAGCCGCTGGAGCTGGTGCTGGTAACGCTACAATTGGTGCGATTGCCGTCAATGGTACAGCGGCAACAACAGCTGTAACAGTAGCCCAGACTGCAAGCACAACTGCTGCAGCTGCAGCTGATGGTGTTGCAAATACATCCAATGCAGTTACAGCAAGAGCTGGTATTGCAAACGCTGGTGTAACCATCCAAGACGCTACGGCTATCGCTGGAACAGCAGCAAGTACTGTAGGTACATTGGCTGCAGTTTCACTGTCCAATTACGGTGCATCAACAATCAGCTCAAATGCATTAACAACTCTTACCTTATCTAATACGACTCAAACTGGTGCTGTTGCTGCTGGCACGGTAGGCGTAACTTACGGATTAACAACTGGCAATCCAACTTCATTAGCCTTAAACCTGGGCGGTGGATCATTGGGAGTTCTAACGCTAGGTGGAACCTCAGTGGCAACTGTAAACACTGCTTTGACAGCAAATACAACGTTGGCTGGAATTACTAACACAGGGTTGCGTACTGTAACTTTGTCTGGAACAGGTGTACTAACATTAACTGCTGTAAACACAGCAATTACTGCTATCACGAACACAAGTTCAGCAGCCGGTTTAAACGCTAACGTATCTGCCCTGACTGGCTTAACAAGCATGAATTTTGCCAGTACATCAGCAACAAACACGATTACGTTAAATTCTGTGACACAAACTTATACCGGTGGTACAGGTAGTGACGTTATTACTATTTCCGCTGATGCTACCAAGGCAATTACCGGTGGCGCAGGTATTGACACCATTATTTTAGGAGCCGGAACAGGCACCTTTACAGCAGCGAATACGGGTGCAAATGTAACTGGTTTTGAAACGGTTGGCTTTAATGCGTCATCAACAGGCGCTTATGCTTTAAACACTATTGGTTTAGCAGCAAATGCAACTGCTATCTCAGTAACAGGAGATGCCGCAGGTGCATTAACAATCACTGGTTTAGCAGCAGGAACAACCACCTTTAATATTAACGCTGCTCAAGCTAATGCACACATATTCCAGTACGCCGGTACTGCTGGTGCATCGACAGCTGTTACTTTGAACTTAAATGCACCATCAACAGGTGTTGGTTTTGCAACTGCTGGTGTAACAATTCGCGATGCAAACTCGGTCGGTGTTGGCACGATTAACGTTGTATCCAATGCATCAGTATTCCAAGGTAGACATGTCCTTACGGCATTGAACGACTTTGCTACAAGCCAGTTATCTAACTTGAATATTACAGGTAATGCATCGTTAACAATTACTGCAACTACAACCGCAGCCACAGCGTTAACTATCAGCGATAACAGCACAGGCACAAACGCAACATCCAATGGTATTACTACATTGACATCGCAAGGTGCCGTACTAGGCTCCCTGAATTACAGTGGAACTAAGGCATTTTCAATTGGAACTTTAGCAAATGATGTTGCTAACCTAACAATTACTAACGCTAATACTGGTTCTTCTGGCGTGTTAACTGTTGGTACGCATACTCAAAATAATATAGTTTCGTTGAATTTGGTTGGTTCAGTTGCCTATACAGGAACAAGCAATGCCACAACAGCAGCAACATTAAGTGCCGCTACCAATAACCAAATTGTTAATGTCACTTATAACGGTGCAGGTGGTATTAAGACAATTACCCTTGGTAACGCTGCTAATATTGTCGTAACTGGTACTGCAGCTGACGTAATTACCGTTGGTACAGGCGCTAATACAATTACTGCCGCAGCAGGTGCAGACGCGATTACTCTTGGTGCGGGTCATACCACAGTTAACCGCTTGATCCTAAATTCAGTAGTAGGTACTTCTTCTGACTCTGGACAGGTGGTAGTCGCTGGTGCTGGTAACGATACAGGTCAAGACGTTTACACCAACGTAAATATTGCGACTGATGTATTCCGCGTAATCGGTACAACTGTCGGTAGCTTCAACCAGTCTACAAATACCGTTATTGGTACTGCCGGAGCAACAGCAGATGGAACAGCAGCATCATTTACTGCAAATACTGGATTAATCTATCTAGATGGTTCTGTTGCAACATTTGATGCAGGTGATATGGCAGTAACGTTTGTAAACCCATCCGCAACTCTAACTGCAGCCAATTTCCGTTCAATGGTTCAGTATGACCTCACCACAGCTGATGCCGGTGTAAATACCGTTGTAACAGGAGCACTGAATGACGTATTGCGCTCCACTGCACAAACAGGTACCAATTACGATGCGTTCACCGGTGGAGCTGGAGTTGACAACTTTGTGTTCTCTACTAGAGCAGTTGCTAACAACGCCTCGGCAGCAGCTAATACAACTGCAGCATTCATGGATAGAGTAACTGACCTTGTTGTTGGAACTGATTTCATTACATTAGGCACGGGTGCAAATGCGTTTGGTACTGGCATCACATTTGTTACGGGTACTGCTGCGGTTAATATTAATACCGTGACTGCGCTTGGCGATCAGACATACGCTTCGTTTACAAACCTTGCTGCAGCCGTTGAAACTGCAAGAACTGGCGTTGCATCAACTTCAGCACTTGCTCAAGCTTACGTAGTGACAACTGGAACTATTACTACATCGACTGGTTTTAGTAATAAAACTTTCCTTGTTATTAATGATCATATTTCAGCTATTGCAGCAACTGATACCTGGATTGATATTACTGGGGTCAATACCACAACATTGACTGCAGGCACTTTCTTATTCGGTACAGGCACATTCATTGCCTAATTACTTTAAGAAAGTAAACCCGCAGAGTTTCTTGGTGGGTTACTGTATGTAAAAGTAACTTGTAATTATGAGATTAAACACCGCTCAAAAAGCGGTGTTTTTTTATGCGAATAAGACTAAATTATTAAAAAACAAATCTATAATTAATAATGTTTAAAAAAGAATAATTAAAACCACAAATATTAAAAACTAATAATTTAAAAATATTGATAAATAATTTTCGTTAGAAAATTACAAATGAGAAAATTAGATCTACGTGCAGAATACTTAGTGAGATATTCTCAATATCATGAACAATTTCTATATTTGAATATGAGATGATCCAAACCATATAGAACTATAAGAAAGATAAAATTGCTATTCCTACCCATGTTATGGAGCTCCAAGATGTATTAAAAGATTACTAGTTTAGAAACTAATTTAATTGGTAAAACTTATACTATATTTATTTAAATTTCAGATTACAAAAAATTAACTTAAGAATGCATTAATCCAACGGCGACCACATTTACTCAAACCTTATTGATTTAATTAACAATTTAAATGCAAGTAAACTCATTTTTAAAAAAGTAACAAGTCACTAAAATAGAATATATCTCGATAATAAAAAACGACTACTGAACTTGGGGATAGCGAAATACACATAACTTTATTAAGAATAAGAGGGTACATTTGATAATTTAACCTCTACGTAAAGTTTGGATATACAAGTCTAAATTACTTTAACAACTCCATACGTAAACTAATAGAAAATTAGGGTTTAGGGACCAAGTGAATATGAGTCTATGAGTAAGACATAAAAAAACAAGAGACCTCCTAAGTAGAATCTTTATTTCAAAAATTTTTAGAAAGCTTATAATCAGAATTGTGTAGAAAAATTAATTCCGGTCGGAAGTAGCGCTTCGGTTCATGATTGATAACATTGACTATTTGCTGAATTAAGAAAATACTAACCAAATAAGAATATAAAATCGAAAATTAAGGTATAGAGATAAGGTGAAACTAGCGATAGATAAACTTCTATCCCAAGCTATAGTTGCTCAGCAAGAAGGCAGATTACAAGAAGCAGAACATCTATATCGAAATATTTTACATATTCAACCAAAACATCCTGACGCAAATCATAACCTAGGTGTTATAGGCGTCACTTTAAATCAAATAGCGCTTGCTCTGCCATTTTTCAGAATTGCACTGGAAGAAAACCCTTATCAAGAGCAATATTGGATAAGTTATATTAAGGCTCTTATCAATAATAATCAAACTCAGAATGCAAAAAATCTAATTCTACAATCTAAAAAATTTGGAATTTCTGAAAAAAAAATTGAGGATATATATAATCAGTTGAATAAATTATATTCCGAAACAGATTCTATAAAGGCTATAGATAAAAAACAATGTAAGATAAATCATAAAAAAAATACTCCATCTAAACCTGAAATAAATAATCTTTTTAATCTTTATCAAAAAAGACAATATGCAAATGCGGAGAATATAGCAAGAAAACTCACTTTACAATATCCTAATCATTCATTTGCTTGGAAAGTGCTCGGAGCTATTTATAAGCATAATGGACAGAAAGAAGATTTATTATTTGCAAATAAAAAAGCAGTTGAATTGTCAAGTAATGATGCTGAAGCTCATAATAACCTAGGAAATGCTTATGAAGAATTTGGCAGATTAGATGAAGCGGTGAGATGTTATAAAAAAGCAATAACCTTAAATCCAAAATTTGCAGAAGCTTATACGAACTTAGCTAACATATACAAAATTATTGGAAAACTAGAAGAAGCGGTGTCAAATTATAATAAAGCAATTAATCACAATCGTAATTATACAGATGCATATTTTAATTTAGCAATCACGTTGACATCGCTTAAAAAATTGAAAGATGCAGAAACTTGTTATAAAAAAATAATTAAAATAAAACCTGATTTTGCACAAGCTTATAATAATTTAGGGATTGTAATTCAAGAACAAGGACAATTAGAAGAGGCGTTAAATTTTTACAAAAAAGCAGTTACATTAAAACCTGATTATGCAATTGCATATAACAATTATGGTTTTGTATTAAATGCACTTGGAAAGCTAGATGAGGCTAAAACAAGCTATGAAAAAGCAATTAACTTACAACCTAACTATGCTGAAGCATATAATAATTATGGCATTACATTAAAAGGACTTGGAAAGCTAGATGAGGCTAAGGCCAGTTATCAAAAAGCAATAGATTTAAAAGAAAATTTTGCAGATGCATATAATAATTTAGCAATTACGCACCATGAAACTGAAGAATTTATCAATGCAGAAGCAATTTATCTAAAAGCGCTTCAATTAATTCCTAATGATCCAGAATATAATTATAACTTAGGTATTACATTACGATCTCTTTCAAAATATAGCAGTGCTGAAGCTAGCATCAGAAATGCGATTGCAATTAGACCTAGTTTTGCCGAAGCTCATAATAATCTAGGGGTTATACTTCAAGAGCTTGGTAGATCAGAAGATGCGTTAGCGAGCTATCGAAAAGCCACTGCTCTTAAGCCATATTACTTTGAAGCTTATAGTAATTTATTGTTTACTATAAATTATATTCAATCACGAAGTATAGATGAGGCATTACAAGAGGCTAAGCAATTTGGTTTAATTGTTTCGAATCGATCTATTCCAAAATTTACTGCGTGGAATTTTAATTCAAAAGCATCAAAAATTCGAGTTGGATTTATATCGGGTGATTTAAAGAATCATCCTGTTGGATACTTTACTGAAGGTCTAATTAAAAATTTCAATAAAGATCTGTTTGAGATTATTTCTTTCCCCACAATAATCAAATCAGATGACCTCACAATTCGTATTAAGCCTTATTTCAAGGAGTGGATTCCTATATATGGTAAAACCGATCTTGAGGCTGCAACTATCATTTATTCTCAGAATATTCAGATCTTGATTGATCTATCGGGGCATTCAGCTAAAAATCGATTACCTGTATTTTCTTATAAACCAGCGCCCGTTCAAATTACATGGTTAGGTTATTTTGCAACTACTGGTTTGCCAGAAATGGACTATATATTAGGTGACCCCTACGTAACACCTCAATCTGAAGTATCACATTTTTCTGAAAAAATAAGGCAGCTCCCAGAAACGTACCTATGCTTTAGTCCGCCAAACGAACAAGTTTTTATTTCACCTTTACCCGCTCTTGAAAATGGCTTTATTACCTTTGGTTGCTTTAATAATCTTTCTAAGATGGGTAATGTGGTAGTAAAGAATTGGGCAAGTATTCTGAAGGCTGTTCCAAATTCAAAGCTATTCCTTAAAACAAAACAGCTGGGTGATGCCAAAGTGGTTGCGGAAGTATTCAGTAGATTTGCTGTCTATGATATTACGCCAGATCGACTGGTGATTGAGGGATATTCACCAAGGGGAGATCTATTGGTGGCCTACAATCGAGTGGATATCGCTTTAGATCCGTTCCCATATCCTGGTGGCACTACATCTGTAGAAGCGCTGTGGATGGGGGTGCCTGTGCTGACCTTAAAAGGTGATCGCTTTTTATCGCATGTAGGAGAATCTATTGCAAGCAATGTGGGAAATACTGATTGGATTGCTATAAATCAGAATGACTACGTAGCCAAAGCTGTTGAATTTAGTAATAATCTTCAATATCTTTCGACAATGCGTAATAGACTAAGACATACTGTCTTACAGTCGCCGCTTTTTGATTCGCAACATTTTGCTAATAATTTTAGTAAAGTCCTGCAGGAGATTTGGGACCATTATATGCAGAATAAAAAAAATTTATAAATAAAATTATTTTTTCTCATTTAGGAATATTCTTTTTAGAGATGATTAAGCTGTCTTTTTTTGTTGGAATAAGATACTCAAATAATTAAAAATTTAAACTTTTTTCAGAAATCTTTAATTTAAATTTACATATTACAATATAAATTGTGATATTAGATATAAATTAAAATACGAATTTTAACTATGAACTATCTTTAATAAATGTTTTTATTTAATTAAACTCAGTCTGCAATATAGCTATAGAATTTTGAATTTAAATTTATTAATAAAAAACGGAATTTAGTACGAATATTGATTAAATATAAGCTGCTTAATATATTTTTTATGTAGTAAAAATAAATTGACAAAAGAAAATCTCACCACCGCTATTCAGTTTCGTGAACTTGGCAAGTATAGCGATGCTCAAGTGTGGTTAAAATCATATTTAGGATGTCATCCAAATGATGCAGAAGCTTGGTCTTTGTTATCACATATTCTCTTGCTTGAAAATAATTTAGCAGATTCTAAAAAAGCATTGTTAACTGCTATTTCGATTGAACCAAAATTACAGTCCATTTATTTGAATAAGGTAAGATTATTGCTTAAGGAGTCCAGAAATAAAGAGGCTTTAGAGTTAATTAAGATAAATTATAATTTTTTTAATCGTGAACCTGAAGGTTGGCTTGTTTTGGCAAGCTGCTTACTGGTAAATAATCAAGACAGTGAATCGCTTTTATTGGTTGAGAGAGCGATTCATGCAAGGGAAAATTATGCAGAAGCATTCTTGTGTAAAGCATTTATTCGAGCTCGAGCAGGTATCATAGATGAGGCCATTAACGATGCCAAATTAGCCGTAAAGATTAAACCCCACCTTTTTTCAGCATGGACATTATTGTCATCTCTTTTCAATAAAATTGGAAATAGGTCTGCGGCAATTGACTCCTTAAAAAAAGCATTAGATATTGAACCGAATAATATTGAGTTATCTATTCAGCTCGGAGATTTTCTAAGGCAGGAACATAGGGAGGTTGAGGCATTAGAGATTTTTGAGAACGTAGTTAGATTAGATCCTGAAAATTCGAATGCATGGGGTAATTTTGGCTTTGCTCTTCAGCAATTTGGGATTGGCGAGAAAGCTAAATTAGCATATGAAAAATCATTATCGTTAAATCCTAAATCTGCTGAAATTTGCTTTAACCTTGGGGCAATTTTAAGGAATAACGGTAATCTTGAAGCAGCAAAAAAATATTTTGATAGAGCGATAAGTATAAATCCTTTTTTTTTAGGGGCTCACTGTAACTTAGGAAATACACTGAAGGAAATGGGGCGCTTTAGTGAAGCAGAATCATCATATCTTGAGGCTATTAAGCTTAATCCTGAATTCGCAGAAGCTCATAATAATTTAGGAAATAACCTTAAGGAATTGATGCGTTATAGCAGTGCTGAAGCTAGCATCAGAAATGCGATTGCAATTAGACCTAGTTTTGCCGAAGCTCATAATAATCTAGGGGTTATACTTCAAGAGCTTGGTAGATCAGAAGATGCGTTAGCGAGCTATCGAAAAGCCACTGCTCTTAAGCCATATTACTTTGAAGCTTATAGTAATTTATTGTTTACTATAAATTATATTCAATCACGAAGTATAGATGAGGCATTACAAGAGGCTAAGCAATTTGGTTTAATTGTTTCGAATCGATCTATTCCAAAATTTACTGCGTGGAATTTTAATTCAAAAGCATCAAAAATTCGAGTTGGATTTATATCGGGTGATTTAAAGAATCATCCTGTTGGATACTTTACTGAAGGTCTAATTAAAAATTTCAATAAAGATCTGTTTGAGATTATTTCTTTCCCCACAATAATCAAATCAGATGACCTCACAATTCGTATTAAGCCTTATTTCAAGGAGTGGATTCCTATATATGGTAAAACCGATCTTGAGGCTGCAACTATCATTTATTCTCAGAATATTCAGATCTTGATTGATCTATCGGGGCATTCAGCTAAAAATCGATTACCTGTATTTTCTTATAAACCAGCGCCCGTTCAAATTACATGGTTAGGTTATTTTGCAACTACTGGTTTGCCAGAAATGGACTATATATTAGGTGACCCCTACGTAACACCTCAATCTGAAGTATCACATTTTTCTGAAAAAATAAGGCAGCTCCCAGAAACGTACCTATGCTTTAGTCCGCCAAACGAACAAGTTTTTATTTCACCTTTACCCGCTCTTGAAAATGGCTTTATTACCTTTGGTTGCTTTAATAATCTTTCTAAGATGGGTAATGTGGTAGTAAAGAATTGGGCAAGTATTCTGAAGGCTGTTCCAAATTCAAAGCTATTCCTTAAAACAAAACAGCTGGGTGATGCCAAAGTGGTTGCGGAAGTATTCAGTAGATTTGCTGTCTATGATATTACGCCAGATCGACTGGTGATTGAGGGATATTCACCAAGGGGAGATCTATTGGTGGCCTACAATCGAGTGGATATCGCTTTAGATCCGTTCCCATATCCTGGTGGCACTACATCTGTAGAAGCGCTGTGGATGGGGGTGCCTGTGCTGACCTTAAAAGGTGATCGCTTTTTATCGCATGTAGGAGAATCTATTGCAAGCAATGTGGGAAATACTGATTGGATTGCTATAAATCAGAATGACTACGTAGCCAAAGCTGTTGAATTTAGTAATAATCTTCAATATCTTTCGACAATGCGTAATAGACTAAGACATACTGTCTTACAGTCGCCGCTTTTTGATTCGCAACATTTTGCTAATAATTTTAGTAAAGTCCTGCAGGAGATTTGGTTTCAATATTTACAAAATAATAATGAGCAAAAATAAAACTATTCTTGTAACTGGTGGTGCTGGATTTATAGGCTCTCATTTATGCACGCGCCTTATTGATGATGGAAATAATGTTATTTGTGTTGATAACTTTTATACAGGTAACAAAAAAAATATAGAACATCTACTGACTAAATCTCAATTTGAATTAATACGTCATGATATTTGGTTACCCCTCTACCTTGAAGTAAATGAAATTTATAATTTAGCTTGTCCAGCTAGCCCTATTCATTATCAAACTGATCCGGTTGCTACTACTAAGACTTCTGTACTTGGAGTTATCAATATGCTGGGACTCGCAAAGCGCTGTAAAGCAAAAATTCTACAGGCATCTACATCCGAGGTATACGGAGACCCTCTTGTTCATCCACAGAGTGAGTCTTATTACGGAAATGTAAATCCAATTGGTATTCGAGCTTGCTATGACGAAGGTAAGCGATGTGCAGAAACTTTATTCTTTGACTATCACAGGCAGCATAATATTAAAATTCGAGTGGCTCGAATTTTTAATACCTATGGGCCGAATATGAGCCTTAATGATGGTCGAGTTATCAATAACTTTATTATTCAAGCTTTAAGAAATGAACCAATTACAATTTATGGAAATGGCTCACAAACCCGATCATTTTGTTATGTGGATGATCTTATAACTGGTTTAATTTTATTGATGGATCAGGATAAAGAAATCGGCCCTATTAATTTAGGAAATACTTTAGAATTTTCAATCTCCAGACTGGCAGAGCTAATTATTCAATTAACCAAATCCAAAAGTACGATTGATTATTTACCACTTCCACAAGATGATCCAAAGCAGCGTCAGCCTGATATTAGCAAGGCTAAATCAACCCTAAATTGGGAGCCAAGAATTCCCATCGAAGATGGGCTAATAAAAACAATTAAATATTATAGGAGTGCGCTAAATGTCATGTGAGAATAATAGTATTGTGACTACAAGTTGTCCAGTATGTCACTACTCTTTAGCCACACACTTCTTTAATGGAGGTATGCAACCTTTAGCAACCTTAGGTTGGCCTGCTTCAGCCCCCCAAGCACAATCAATGACAAAATATTCTCTTGACTATGTCTCGTGTCCTAAATGTACCCATATTTGGAACCGATCATTTGCCTATGAAATAATTCCATATAGAGATAATGCTAATCGAATGTTCAATAAAGGAATAATTTGGCAAGGTCATTTAGCTAAAATTAAAGATTTGCTAATTTCTCAATTACCAAAAAACCCAACTATTATTGATATTGGCTGCGGTGAGGGTAACTTTGTGAGAAGTTTATTTAAAGCCATAAATATGCAAGGACGAATTATTGGTTTTGATCTAAATACTACTTTAGAGTCAGGGGTAGGAGTAGAGTTTTACCCGAGATATTTTAATCCTTTCGACGATATCGTAAAATTTTCACCAGATTTACTTATCATGCGCCATGTTTTAGAGCACTTGCAAGATCCAGCTGACTTCATTGATCAGCTTGCATGGAATGCTGGGAAATTGAAAAAGCCAGTTAAATTATTTGCTGAAGTACCCTGTATAGACAGGGTATTAGAAAGTAAGCGTTTAGTAGATTTCTTTTATGAGCATCCATCCCAATTTACTACCCGGTCGTTTAGTTCGCTCATGAAGAAGGGCGGAAAAATTTTTGATTTAGCACATGGTTATAACGGTGAAATTATCTATGCATTGGTCCAACTTTCCGTTCCCAATCGATATCAACAATTCGCCAAGGTATCTGAGGATTTTTATAGGCAAGCATTTATTAGTAAAACTCAGATTAAAAGCCAGCTACGAAAATTAATAAATGATAATAAAAAAGTGGCAATTTGGGGCGGCACAGGAAAGGCTGCAGCATTTATACATTACTTTGATGTGAATACTGAAAATATCACATTGGTTGTCGATTCAGATTTAAGCAAGGTAGGAACGTATGTTTCCAAGTCGGGGCATCAAATTCAAAATCGAGATGTATTAAAAAATCAAAAAATTGATATTTTAATTATACCCCCACAATGGCGGGCTAAAGATATTCTTATCGAGATGGGGAGAGCAGGTATTAAGGTAGAAACAGTCCTGATTGAGCATGAAGGTAGATTAATTGAATTTTTAAGTGAAGATCATCCCTATCATTAATTTAATACTTATCTCATATAATTGAATACCTTCTATGGTATGTCGTAGATAGTAGTAATAATCCTAGGATTAAGTTCTGGCGGGATCGCTCTAAAGGGAGTTTGCAATATTAAGATTATTAACTGAATATAGCATTCATGAACATAGAGTAATCAAACCCTTTTATTTTTCGATCTAATTATATATTTTTTGAAAAGGAAAATGATTTAATTAACTTGTCTTGAAAAAGTCATAAAAAATTTTTTTAATTATAATTTAAATTGATGTATTCATGTCTTCAAACCATAACCTTAAATATTTAATAAATAAATAATAATGTAAAGAATAATTAATTAATGTTTATTAGTAATAAGAAATAGTGAATTATTGATGAATTTTTATTCATAAAGGAATCAAATATTATAAATTTATGTAAATTGATAAAATTAAATTTTAATTAAATAAATTAACTATTTGCTTAGACCTATAAATTAATAAATAAATACAAAAATGAACTATCAATCGATACTAAAATTAGCTTTTGAATTACGTGAATCTGGAAAATATAATGAAGCACAAGATTATTTGCAAAGGCTAATTAGTATCGATCAAAGTAATGTTGAAGCATGGTGTTTATTGACTCATCTATATTTACTAAACAAGCAAGATTTAAAAGCAGAAGAAACTTTATTTAAAGCAGAGTTAATTAATCCTAATCACTCTGCAGTAGATAGAAATAAAGCGCGAATTCTATTAAGAAAATCAAGAAATAGTGAAGCTCTTATAAGAGCACAATCAGCAGTAAAAAAAACAATTAATAATCCAGAAGATTGGCTTGTTCTTTCAAATTGCCTAAGTGCAAACCAACGAAATAAAGAAGCTCTGGAATTTATTGAAAAAGTACTACAAGTTAATAATAATTATGCAGAGGCTTTTGCAAGTAGAGCCCTAATTAGAATAAGTGAAGGTGACATCTCAAGAGCCATAATTGATGCTGAAATTGCTGTAAATTTAAAGCCTCATTTAACTAAAATTTGGGAATTATTAAGTAATTTATATGGCCAATGCAAAAACTTAACTAAAGCAATTGAGGCTATTAAAAATGCAAAAAACCTCGATCCTGAAAATTCAGACTATCATCTCCAATTAGGTGAGTTTCTTAGAAAAGATAATAACTTACATGAAGCAACTAAAGTTCTAGAATTAGCAACAAAAAAATTTCCAACCAATGCTAGTGTTTGGGTAAATTTAGGTGTTGTCTATCAGCAAAATCAGAAAATTGAGGAGGCCATAAAGTCATATAGCAGAGCATTGGAAATTAAACCTATGTCAGCAGAAGTGGCAAATAACCTTGGTGCAATATCTATTGAATCAGGAGATTATGAATCTGCATTTAATTACTTTGATAATGCAATACTAATTAGACCGCAATATTCAGAGGCATATTATAACTACGGGACTTTGCTAAAGAAAGTAGGAAGAATTGATGAGGCTTTTAAAAAATATAATACGGCAATCATACTAAATCCTCATTACGCTCAAGCACATAACCAAATAGGAGTAATTTTTGAAGAATTTGGCAAACTAGATAAAGCAATTGATTGCTATAAAAAAGCTTTAGATATAAATCCAGGATTAATGGATGTTCACTTTAATTTAGGTATTATTTTTTATAAATTAGGAGATTATAAAAATGCGGAGAAATATTTTAAATTAATTCAATCTCAATCAGATGAGTTAAGTATAAAAAGTCGATCTTGGTTACTGAAATGTTTTTACCAACAAGATAAACAGGCTGATTTATATAACTTATTAGATTATTCAATTTCTAAAGGTGATATAAATCCGATTGTGGGCTCTATTGGCTGTAGGGCTCAAAGAAAATATGGAATTGAAAAAGTAAATTTATTTTGTAAAAATCCATTTAAATATATTTGGCAAACAGATCTAAATAGCAGAGGAGATTTCGTCGATATTTTTGTCGATCCAATAAAATTTATTTTAAATAATAATAAAGGATTAATAAGATCTCAAAATTTGCTTATTAATGGCATACAAACTTCAGGTAATATATTTGAATTAGAAAAAAATTTAACCCAAGAAATTAAAGACAGAATTTATTTAGCGATAGAAGAATACAAATGTCGATTTAAAGGTAGTATGGACGGAATTATCAAGAATTGGCCAAATAAATATAGCTTATCAGGCTGGATAATTTCTATGCAAAGTGGAGGTAATTTACGCCCACACATGCATGAAAATGGATGGCTCAGTGGTAGTATCTATATTAATGTCCCGCCAAAAAATACCCCAAACAGTGGAAATCTTGTATTGTGTTTAGAGGATGAGCGAGATGAAATCAATAATGAATTTAGTAATCAAATAGATGTAAGTACCGGAAATCTGTGCCTTTTTCCAGCCTCAATAATGCACTATACAATTCCTTTTCACTCTCAAGAAGAACGCATAGTTTTAGCATTTGATGTCTTACCAGCGCTTTGAAAGATTCAATAGTGATAATTCCATAATTCAGCCAAAGATTTTAGCGACTGATAATGTTATGAAATTGCATTAGCTTTAATAGATAAAGTTCAAAACACGGAAATTTATATGTGGGTCTAATTATTTAAATCATAATCCAAGCATAGGATTTTCAGATCCTCTTAAAATGCATTGGAGCATATTATCGTTATTAATAAATAAAATGGTAAGAAATCTAGGTTAATGCTTAGCATAGTTACGACACACTTTAATTAAAAAATTATAGATTTATTTATTAAATTAATATTAAGACAATGTTTTAATATATATAATTATAAAAAATTTCTTTTATATGATTTAAAAACTTAGCAACATGTATTACAAAAATATTCTACAAATCTGTCTGGTAAATTTATTTTATAGGAATAGTATTAAGACTAAGTTTTTTTATTTGTATTTAAAATCATTCAATGAATTATGATTTTTGGCAAGCCGAGCTTGTATTTGCAAAAGAACATGCAAATTATGGCAGAAATGAGGCTTTTCTTGAACTTACTACGCGAATTGCATCCACTCACTTAAATGATATATTTATTCTGTTGCAAGTAAGTAATCTTCAGCTGCAATTTGGATTTCCCAGTTATGCAAAGAAAACCTTAATACATGCTTTAGCAGCTTCTAAAAATAATCGTTCTGCATTAATGACGCTAGCATATGCTGAATTGCAACTGGGTAATTTTGATTTATGTGCCGAGATTCATCAACAGTTAATTTGCAATTTTCCCAATGATTTAGAGGTATTAAGTCAATATATTTATTTTTCTGAGTATTTTCCTGAACATTCTGATGCAATGTTACTTGATATTGCCAAACGATGGGGAGATATTGCTATTCAAGCTTCAGCTCATAACGGGAAAAGACCAAATTTTAGAACTTTGGATAATCAGTCACTAAGAGTAGGATATGTATCAGGTGACTTTTGTCAACATACTGTCGGAATTTTGTTTAAAGAAATATTAAGTCATCATAATTTTAAAAAATTTTCCATATTTTGCTATAACTCTGGTCTGGTAAAAGATTCAATTACGGATGATATTTCAGCACTTTCACATTTTATGGATGTATCAAGTCTTTCTGATTTAGATTTTGCAAATCGCATTAAGCAGGATCAGATTGATATTTTGATAGATTTGTCGGGACATACTGGAGGTTCGCGCTTATCAGTCTTTGGATATCGACCTACTCCTGTCATGGTATCCATGCTTGGATATTATGCCAGTACGGGTTTACCTTATATGGATGCTTTCCTATTAGATTCTTGGCATACTTTTGAAAGTACTCAAAAGCAATTTATTGAGCCGATTTTCCAATTACCCATGGGTAGATGGTGTTATCGTCCTGCCTTTTCACCATCAGTAGCAAAATTTTCACCATCTTTCAAAAATAATTATATTACTTTTGGTAGTTTCAATAACACTCTCAAATATAATTCTGCAGTTTTTATATTATGGGCGAAGCTGCTGCATGCAGTTCCATACTCAAAATTACTATTAAAATGGCGAACCTTCAATGACCCCTTATATCGTCAGTTTGTAATTGACCAGTTTTATTCGTTGGGCATAGAAATATCTCGCTTAGATCTGCGTGGCCCTTCGTTTCATGAGCAGATGTTAGAAGAGTATAGTGAAATTGATATTGCTCTCGATCCATTCCCATTTTCGGGGGGTGTTACGAGTTGTGAGGCACTGTATATGGGCGTACCGGTTATCACAATGCCGAACACGAGGGTCGTGAGCCGCCAAACTTATGCGTTTTTATCTTTGATTAATCATCATGAGCTTGTTGCCCATAGTGAGGTCGAGTATATTGAGATAGCCAAAGCTCTTGCAAATGATTCGCTAAGGCTAAATCATTATCGAGAAAATTTACGTATGGATATGCTGAATTCACCATTAATGGATATCAAAGCGTATACCAAATCATTAGAAGATGCTTTGTATCAAATTTACCAAGATATTAGAGCACAACCCAACCGAAAAATTACATAAATTATAAATCCTATCTAATCAGACAGAAAGTAAAAAAAATGCCTCCGTGGAAGAGGCAATTTATTTATGAACAATCTGACAGGAATTAATTTTTTTCGGCTAAGAGCGAATTTAATGCAGTGGCATAGGCGTTACGCGCAGTTTGCATGGCAGCCAATTGCGCTTGTAAGCGGACCAATTCTGCATCTACATATTGTAAACTTACCAACTGCGCCCTTGCATCGTCTGATAGCGATTCAATCTCATAGTCTTTATTATCAATGTTAATGGTGGTCATAATTAATCCTTTTGAATAAGAATTTACATTTTACTCAATATTTGCTAATTACTAGCCGGAAAGTGTAATTTAGCAAGATGAAGTAAATAATCTAGGGGTACATTAGTTTTGCAGGCAACCGCCCACAAGTCAAATTGTTGCGGCCTTTGAATTATATGCACACTCGTAAAACTACTTTGCAGTAGCACTTGGCTTAGCGTATTTTTGGTAAATCCACAGCGATGTGCCATATGGTAATTGCCCTGCATAATGCTTTGACTATGACCATACAAAATATCGAGGGGAGTAATGGGTCCCGCTGGTGATTGATAGGCTGTATTTAAAAGTTGATCCTTGGCTATGAGCGCACTCACTGCTTGTAAGTCTGGACAAGTAATAATACAAAATCCATTTAGTTTAAGAATGCGTTTAAATTCAGACAGTGCTGTGAAAACTTCATGAAAAAATAAATGCTCAATATTATGACTTGAAAAGATGGCATCAATTGACTCGGTAGAAATAGCTGATAAATCAGTCATGTTACCAATAATGTCAGGCTTATTTTTCGCGTCAATATCAAAACGAATTTCCTGCCATGAACCATCATTAAATTCAGATGTAGTCTGTTTGATAGTACTGGCACCACAGCCAATATGAAGAAGGGTTTTCATTAAATGAATTATAAAAAATTGATGCTCAAGTGAAGCAATTATTCTTATTTTAAATAAAAATCGAGTTAGTAAATAGTCCTTTTGGTGAAAATTAAATGCCAATCGCAAGCTTGGCGCACTGTTGCAATACGCGATTGCGCAACATGCGAATGGGCATGGTCTGCCAGGCCTTTGTGGGCCTATGTACTTCATAATAGTATTCGCGTACTGTTGTTGGAATCGCTCGGTCGCTACGATAAATGGTGCATTCCATCCATTGGGGGATGCCGCGCTCTAATTCAGGGCCGCTTTGATAAAGTAAGCCGGTAAATTCAGAAGTTTGATTAATTAGCCGTGCATAACCGTTGCTGGTAATCACGGCATGCCAGGTGTCATCTTCAAACTGCACCAAGTCAATTTCATCGAGAAACGGATCTAAGGTATATCGATTGATCAGACGTATTGCAATAAATTGAATTTCGGTTGGAATGGATGGATTTCTGTTTAACCAGCACCGTAGTGCGTCTTCGTCTAAGCCAAGTTGTTCGGCCGCTTGCCGAAGTGGTGATTGCAGCAATCTGTTCCAATATTCATCCCAACATTCATTTGGTAGAGTTTTTGCATTTTGTAAAGCGGGGTTTGTTGCTTGTAATGATGTATTCATCTTTTTGCGAGAGGGTTTGAGCACCTGATTTATGGGTGTAGCAGTAGCATTTAGTGTGTCTTGGACAATGTGTTTAAGTGTTGTAGAGCGGGTATTCATAAGCGTTGCTCCTCTAGGTTCTGTTTTTTTATTTCATTTGGCTGATCCTGCCACGGCTTAATAACCAAGCGACGACTATTTTGGATTGGTTTTTGATAAAGCGATACGAGCTCAGGGTGTTCATGCTCAAAGCGTTTCGTATCAAAACGAAGACTGGGCTTTGGTTTTTTCCATGTCGCTAAAATTTGACCTTGGTATGTTAGTTCTTGAGCATCTTGCATATTTTCCATAATGCTTTTTTTGATCGTTTCTACTTGCAATTCAGCATGATGGATTTTTTCAGCCCACTCTGAAAATTGTGCGATTAATGCTGCGGTTCCTGCCTGAGCTTCAATGGCCTTACCCGTCGTTTCGTTCTTAAACAATACTTGACAATCGAGGGTTGATTGCGGTGCAGGTGGAATGTCTTTGAGGACATGCTCCTGCCAAAACGAAACCGCTTTGTCTACCAAAGCATTTTGGAGTTCACGATCGGCATGAATGCGATAAATCAGAAACTCACAATTACCAAATAGGACGGCTAAATCACAGCGAGCCAGTTGTGTAAGACACAGGTACCAGTGGCATTGGGCAAGATAACTCAGGGGCACCTCATCCGAGCCGGGTTCCCCCCACTGGGATACGGTAAAGGGATTTGCAGTCTTGCATTCCAATAGATGATTGGTAGCACCCCCTTTGCTTGCATGAACGGCATTCGACTCTGAATCTGTCACTACAAAGCGGTCCACATGGCCAATTAAGAAGGGGTGATCGCAATGGGTGATATAGTCCTGACTCTCTAGCAGTTGATAACCCGTAGCACGAGCATATTCTTGGGCAACAAATTCTTCGGCGAAATGGCCAAAACGAATCGGTAAATTGGTAGCAGTATTTTCTACTTTGCCAGTTTTTTCCATCCAGACATCCAGTGGCGTTTTGTATTTGGATACACCCAAAATTGCACCAATATCCGAGCCCCCTAGGTATTTGCGACGATCCTGTGTAAAATCTTGATTTATAAGCATATTTGAACCTTTTATCGTTTATTTTAAATAAAATTAATTCTAAAAAGAACTAATTTAATTCATTTTAGGTTAAAAAAAGTTTAATGACAAGTGATCAAATCCGCGCTGCCAGGGCAATGCTCAATTGGACACGCGAAACTCTTTCCAAGAGCTCGGGGGTCGGTATCTCTGCCCTTATGAGACTTGAGTCTGTTAAGGGCACTCCGGCTGGGAATATAAAAACCTACAATTCTGTAAAAAAAGCCTTTGAAGATGCTGGCATTGAATTTATCGGCACCCCGGAAAGTGGCGCTGGCGTGCGTTGGCGGCCTTGATTCTTATTAAATGGGTGTCATTAATTTAACTAGATTTATCGATACAGCTAGATGACTAATCGAAAAAAAATAGGCGGACCAAAAACATCTCAAGGTAAGGCTAAGGTAGCAACCAATGCTATAAAACATAATTTGAGTACGACAAGACTAACCAGTCAAGTCGAGATAAATAATGTTGAGCAATATGCCAAAGAGCTCATTCAGCATTATGCAACCAATGATCCTCTAGAAATTTTACAATTACAGCGCATTGCTCTTTACCGTGAAAAATTATCTAAAGTGTATGAAGCGGAGAGAGCTGCAGCGCAATTAGCCAAACAAAGTTTGGAAAATGATCCGCAACGTATTTTAGAGACTATGACCCATTTGAATAAAACCTCGCGGGCAATGATTGCTGAATATTTAGACCGTGGTCGATGGGTTTTACCTTGCAGCCTTAGTGTTAGGCAATTAGAAAATATATGCAAAGAGATTGACTGCCTTGATGGGAACTTGAGTAGTGAGGACGATATGGTTTTGTTATTACCGCATTTGTCTGATTTTTTAAAAGAATACAAAATAAGCAGTACAGGTAATAAGAGTACCTTAGATCAAAAATTAGCGGCAGTATCTAAGCGATTGGATGAGGTTTTTACGCTAGGAGATAAATATCGCGAAGGATTACGACCTTTATTGGAGGAAGTAATAGAACTGAAATATTTAAAAGATGAGTTATCAGAAAATAGCGATCCGAAATTTGAAGAGTATGTTAATAGAACTCAGGCAAAGTATCGCAAACTGCAAAAAGGAGCGGCATCACAGGACTCATCCAATTCATCGGCTACTATTGCGACTCCATTTCCCCCCATGGTAGAAATAGAAAAACTTTTAAATAAACTTAATTACTTATTAGTTTCCTATCGTAAAGCTTGCGGTTGTTTGGAGCAATATCATGAAGCCAAAGCTCTGTATCTCAAAACTTTAGATTTGCCTCATGAGAACTCAGAGTTATTAATGCGGTATCAAACGAACTGGGAGCGACGTTTATCGGCGGCGATTGGTGAGTTCCTGGCCTTACAACGACGCAACGCCAAACCCTTCTAAACAGTAAAACTGGGCTAGGGTTTTACAAAAACCCCTTTTTTGCGAAACAAACTCGGCGTGGTCGGTAGTAAGCATTGGGCTTAAGATACCCTGTTAGGCCTTCAATTTAGCGAAAATCCGACGGTTTGCCCCCTAGATTTAGTAAAAAAGCGGGCCCCAAACCCCAAATAGCGGATTTACGTGAAATGGGCGGCGTTAGCCACCAAAGCCTATTAGAACTGGCAAAAAAAGGGCTAAAATAGAACGAATTCATGTACATACTCAAATCAAATCCTTCGGATGGTTCGGATGACACGGTATTAAAGTCATCCAAGCCTGTGACTAGTGCCGCGACGGCCACGGACCCCGCATTGCTTGCGCGCTTGCAAGCACCCATCGTGCCCGTTCAGGTTGCAAGCTTGAGTGCGCCATCGCCCGTTGGCATTGTTTTAGGCAACTTAGTGGAGTCGGTTGCACTGGCTGGTTTAATCACTTCTATTGGTCAGCCGGCCAATCAAGCCAATATCGTTAGCGAAAAAACAGCACAAGCTGCTTTTTTGGCCGAGCAATCCGTTGAGCAAAAACTCAGTCACGAGATCCAAGCGCTTTTGGCAAGCGCGTCTTCGAGTGCTCTACCGATTTCAAGTCTGGCCGATACTGTCCTTGGGGTTAAGCAAACTCCGGTTGCTCAAGAAATGGCAGTGATGGCCGATGGTTTGCGCGCACCGATTGCTGAGCTAAATGTCATTAATCTTTCCTTGGCCAATCCAGTTGCGGCACCGGTGACAATCGCCAAGCCCACGGAGAACGCCACTGCCATTACAGTGATTGGCGAGTCTGCGGGCAATGTGCGTATCGTTGACTTTAAACAAGCAGGGCTCGTGAGCGAAACCTTTGTCAATACCGGTTTGGGAGTGCTCACCATTAACATGCCTGCCACCAATGTGTCTTCGTTAAGCTTGAGTGGCAAAGTGGAATTTACCGCGACGGGCATGGAAGTGACCTCTGGGATTACCGTCTCGGGTGAGTCTGATGTTAGCAACGTGACCCTTTTTATTACAGGCGGTGCTCAAAGTGCACTAGGCAGTAAAGATGTGATCGCCCTTGGTGATGGCAATAATTTTGTCTTTAATGCGGGCGATGGAGCGATCTATGTCAACCTTGGCGCAGGCGCTAATGCAGTCATTCTGGCTGGAATTGGTGCAAGTGGCGCGGTCAGTTTTGCGACTAATGATTTGGGCACGCCTGACTTTGTAGCGATTGCGGCCAATGGCCTGGCGTCGTCCGAGGCATTGGCTGCGGCTCCTTTAGTGACGATCTCGGGTCTCAATGCTGGCGATGCCATTTCATTTTTAAGTGATCCCAACGCTTACTTAACGTGGGCCGGTGGCTCGGCGCAAAGCGCTCAGGTGCAGCAAGTTGCCAATACCAATAACTTAGCCGAGTGGATTGCCGCTGCGCAAACCCAGACCGCGCAAGCGCATTCGATTGCGTGGTTTCATTTTGATGGCGCGACATATATTTTAGAATCCGCCGCAGGACCTGGGCATACCGGCGATACCTTAGTGCGACTCACTGGTACGGTAAACCTCACCGATTCCTCCATCACCTTATCGCAAGGGCTCATGCAATTTGTGAGTTAAATTTTTGAATTAAGGCAGCGCGGGATTAAATGGCAGTGACTGCTCAATTAAATTCCGTTTTGTTTTAAAGAACTGCTGTGATGCCACTCTACACTAGTGACGTGCTTAAAACTGAATGGTGTCGCCACTGCCAAGCGGATTGAGCTCGTTTTGTAATTCTTTGGAGTACGCCATGCGAGCCGTTTGCAATACCGAGGCTTGCGCTTGTAGGCGGGCTAGTTCGTTGTCCACAAATTGCATGCTAGTTAATGAGGCTTTGGCTTTATCGGACAGCGACTCGTATTCATACTCTTTGCCATCAATCGTAATGGTTGTCATTGCAAGGGATCTTTCTCTCAAACAGGTTAATCAGTAAGGGCCAGAGGGGTCGATTGGTCAATTGGCTTATCGGTCCGCCCACGCCTTGATTGGCATTGTAATCCCTATTGTTGGAACCTTATTTTGGGTCCTATCTTTCACCGTATGACCTAAATTCAAGCAATGCACTAAAGTGAAGCATAAATCCAACCTTTTTTTTGGGTTCTTACTATAATAGAGTTATGTAAGGTGTTAGTGCTTTTGGATTATTTTGCGGTTTAATTAATTGCCTTGATAGAGCCTATGTCCATTGTTCGTATTGATGAAGTCGAGTATGAGTTAGATCATTTGACCGAAGAGGCCAAGGCTCAACTGTTGTCGCTGCAACATACCGACCAAAAAATCGCTGAACTGCAACGTGACCTTGCCATTGCGCAAACCGCCAGAGCAAGTTATGCCAATGCCTTGCGGGAGCTTTTGGGCCATGGCGCCGATGCCGCCCTAACCCCAGCTCCAGGATTGCAAATCCGTCACTAAATTCTGGGAAGGCCCTGAGTTAGAAGGTTTTCATTTAGTTTGATTTGTGATTTTCATCACAAACTGTCTTGAAGATTAGTTTTGAGGCTTGTATCCTAGTAGACCTAGGATTATTGATGAGTACCGTAACCAAGCCCATTAGCCCAACTGCTCTGACCAGTGCGATCGAGTTGTACCTTGGCTTTTTTGGCCGTACGCCCGACGCTGCTGGACTTTATTATTGGAGCAATCAAATTAGCCATGGGATGTCCCCCATCGAGGTGGCGGCAGGCTTTGCAAAATCCGCCGAATTCGTGAAAAAGTATGGGCATTTATCGGCGTCTGAGCAAGTCCAGCTTGCTTATCAAAATATCCTAGCGCGCCCGGCCGACCCGGGTGGTGCGCAGTACTGGACGGAAAAACTGCAAAATGGAACTCCCATCGGCGACATTATTTGGAGTCTTGTGCATTCGGCCTATTCTCAGCAGGGTACTGCAGATGCCAATATGATTCAAAACAAAGTCAATTCGGTGCAAAAGTTAATGGCACCGTCTATTTTGGACGCGCCGACCGCCACGTGGAACATCAGCAGTGGCTATGGTGTGATTAACGTAGCCTCGGCTCTATCATCGGTGATCGGCGCGACGATCCAAGAGGGCGCTCGATTTAAGACAAGCGTTGAGCAATGGCCGATTCCGGTGACGCAATTTTCCGATGCCTGGACCTCGGGCTATACGGGGAAGGGGGTCGTAGTGGCTGTGATTGATACGGGGTTGGATTTGAAAAATCCAGCACTCAATCACACCATCAGCCCCTGGAGTTGGAATTTCGTCAATAACACCGCTAACGTGCAAGACGATAACGGGCACGGCACAGCAGTGGCCACCAATATTATTTCTCGGCCCAGCGAAGGAAATACGAATGCGCTTGTCGGCGGCGCCTATGAGGCTGAGTTAATGGTACTCAAAGCCGTGGACAAGGCGGGCAAGGGTACGCAAGCAAATTTGGTAGCAGCCATCAATCATGCTGTCGAGCATGGGGCCGACGTGATTAATTTATCGCTTGGTGGTGGCGCGAGTGATCAAGCTATTATCAATGCCTTACAAAATGCAGCCCAGCGTGGTGTGATTGTTTGCATGGCGGCGGGTAACTCCGGAGCCAGTACCCCCCAATTTCCAGCGGTGTATGCCCAAGGCAGCACCACCACGATTGCAGTTGGAGCCGTGATGCAGGCTAATGATGGGTCGGTGGTTTGGTCTGGATCGACCAATGCGGCTGGTTCTACCTTGCCCTACAACTACGTCCTTGCACCAGGGACTAAAGTATTGGCTTATGGTTTAAATAATGTGGTTCAAAGCTGGTCTGGGACTTCGTTTGCCACACCGTTTGTTTCGGCTGCGGTTGCCGCGCTGCTTTCAAGCAATACCGGATTAGCATCCGAACAAATCGTTAACGCGGTAGTGAATACGGCAGTTGAATTAGTTGGCACCCCAATAAATATTATCTAGAATAATTTGCTGTTAGCAATTCAATGGCTTCGATTGATAATTTTTAACAATTAGAAAAAGCAACAAAAATCTTCATTAACTTTAATGAAATTTCTAAAATGTTCCCTTTCTATTGTTTAGAAGCAAGATATTCTGATTGAAAGTATAAGTTTGATCATAATAGAAATGTAAAGTATGGCAATCATTATTGACTACAACCCTAGCACCCTATTTGATAAAGCTCTTTTTAATTTTGATGAGATTATAAATACACAGAACTTCAGATTATCAGGCGTTGTCAAAGTTTCAGTTTCTGATCCATTTACAATTTCGAATTACCTTAAACATGGTGCAATACCATCGATTTATACAAATCAAATTTTTATTTCTACCTGGACAATAACTCAGCTTAGTAACTTTCAGTCAATACTAGATTCATATTCACAATTTATTAACCTTAGTTTTTCAAAAATTGTGAATCTTAGTGGGTTAAATCCTGCAGACGTTGGAGCTAGTTCAGATATAAACCTTTCAGCTATTTATCGAACATCACTTGATTTTGCGGGAATGGCCGCAATTCCAACGGCTCCATTTGGTTATATTGGCAGTGAATTAGATATTGTGTTGAATACTGCTGCGTATTCAGATACGAGTTTAGCAACAACTACCTTTAGCGGCCATGTTTTGATGCATGAAATAGGTCATGTTCTCGGGTTGTCTCATCCTCATCGAGAAATTGTAAATGGTAAAGCTATTTTGACATCTGATTTTACTGCAATTCAAAACGCAGGATTTTCTCAGTTAGGTTTTGTAATTCGAAATGCTGCTGATTTAAATAAAGAATTTTTCACAATCATGTCGTATGACGACCAGCGGCCAATCAGTGGAAAAAATACTTATGCACAAACACCAATGATTCTGGATGTATTAGCTTTACAGGCTTGTTATGGATTTGGCCCAGGGACATCACAAAAAAATAATGACATTATTACGCCGGGCGCAGGTGGCACAGTCGATAGTTATCGGACCTATTTTGATGTGGGAGGATTTGATCAAATCAATTTGATTAATTATTCTGAAGGCGCATATTTAAATATGGGAGTCTCAATTAATGAAGCGCCTTATAAGGTTGGTGTGTCTATGAGCTTTGCCGATTATCAATTAATGATTAATGGTGCTGATCCAAAAAGTCTACGATGGTTTTATGGAGAATTTGAAAATTCACGGGGTAGTAGAGCAAATGATTTAATTATTGGTAATGATTTTAATAATCAAATATCAGGTGGGTTCGGTAACGATGTCATAAATGGCGGAGCCGGTATTGATATTGCTATTTATTCTGGCTTTGTAACTGAATATTTTTTAAAAACAGGCAAAACCAGCATTGATGTAACAGATAAAATCATCAATAGAGACGGCATTGATACTCTCACGAGTGTCGAGCGATTGAAATTTAATGATGCCAGTATCGCCCTTGACGTTGGTAAGGATCAATCTGCGGGGACTGCTTACATGCTCTACCGTGCTGCCTTGGCTAGAGAGCCAGATAAGGAAGGCCTTGGTTTTTGGATTAGTGCCTTAGATAGGGGGGGGAATATTTATGAAATCGCTAAAGAGTTTATAACTAATCCGGAGTACATCGCTAAATACGGAGTAAATAATAGTAATAGTGAATTTGTTTCCAATTTATATAGAAACGTATTAAACCGAGCTTTAGATAAGGAAGGATTTGATTATTGGGTTAAAGGCTTAGACAGTGGTGCCACCACAAGACCGATCGTTTTACAAGACTTTGCCTCTAGTCCTGAAAATGTGACTCAAGTAGCCAGTCTTGTTGTTCATGGTATTGTTTACAGCGAGTGGATGGGATAAGCAAGATCTTAATTATTGCTAATATTGAATTAAATTAAAATAAGACCTTATACAGAATATAGATTAAAAATAACTAATCGTATTCAATCTTTGATTTAATTCAAGTGTTTGTAAAACTTACAAATACTAATATGAAAATTAAATAAACTAATTTTTTATACTAAATGATTTTATTAAAATCCCAAGGGTGCGAAGATCCCCTTTGCCAGGACTGCGTGCATTCGGCAAAAGAATCTCCAGTACATTCTTACCTTCTATCAAATCTGTACTCTCAATAGGTATACTCCATTGTATTTCTTGGTGGATAGTAGATTTACTCAATTTACGCCCGTTAATTACAAGTTCTATCTGCTGATTACCAAGGGAGCCCAATTGCAGTACTAAGAAACTTTGTGAAGAGGGGGGAATTTGATTTTCTGCTAGCAGGAAAACAATTTTGACCTTTTTTTTTGCGCTCCATCTAAATGTATTCTCCGCATTAGACCAGCCATCAAATCCAATTATGGTGTCATTAAAAGAGTAGCTTTTATTAAATTGAATAGGCTTTAATTGTGAAATTTCTAGCGGTGATAAATCAGTGGTGTTTTTAATGAAGTATGATTGATATTCTGAACTTACTTGCGGATTTGTAATCAAATATATAATCCCAATGTAATACATGACCATTAATGCAATGAATAGTTTCAATAAAACGTTCATATTACCCAGTTCAATCCAGTGGGCCAAAAATAATACAAATAAGCTATACCCACAATAAAAAATGGTGCCGCTATCATCCAGTAGTAAGATTTTTGAGAAAGTAAAATGCCTAGAAATAATAAAAATGGAGCTTGCCAAAAAATATAGCGTGGCATGCTAGCTAAGCTAGTGGTAATTGGAATAATGGTATTTAAAGCCAAAAAGAGTCCAAGTTCCCAATTTTTCTGCCAGAGAAAATAACATGCAATGGCAAGCGAAAAAACGCTTAGTAGAGCCCAGTAGAGACGATGAGGGTTGCCACTAAGAACCTCATATGAAAGCACTATCCAAGGAAATTGAATTTCCCTTCCCCAGGCTTTTTGAATATGCATAAACGCTAGGGCATCCCCACAAAGCCAATAAAGATATGTCATGAAAAGTGATAAGCCTAGCGGCATTAGCAAAATCATGAGAATCAGATTAATTTTTGAATCACCAGAGTTTTTTTGAAATTGGGCTATTGTTCGCGGAATGATTGCAAAAACCGCAAAAATTCCGGCTAATCTAACCGCACTAAGAAAGCCACCCACAATACCGGCAAGTAAAAAATATTCTTTTTTGAAAAAATAAAAAAATAGGCAAGAAAAAAATAAAAAAGCTGATTCTGTATAACCGGAATTAGCATAAATAACATAAGGGTTAAGACTTACCACAAAACCTAAAATCCAGGGATTGAGTTTAGGGTAATACGCAAGCCCAAATTTAATAAAGCTAAATATTGATAAAGCAAAAAAAAGTTTACTAGTAATTAGAACAGAATAGGAGCTACTAGTTATGCCAATAATCTGTTGCAAAAACCATGCGCTGATGGGTAGTAATGGAAAAAAAGCCCAATTAGCAACATCTCCCTTTGGAAAATTATCAAATATATGTGGCGCGCTATCATAACTATGGCTTACGATACCCGAATACCATATGCAATCCCAGCTGCATAGCATGGAATATGAGAAATTAAATAATAGTAATAAAATAAATTCTAGTAATTGATTTGAAAAAAAAAGGACAAAGGTAGTTAGCAGTACCTGCCGATTGGTCGCGGAAAAAAAATTTATTAGAAAATAATTAGTCATAAAGTGATATCAAGAGGTTGCTTAAGCTATTGCCTCGTAACATTTTTGAAAATATGTATAAAGAGTTTTCAATAAAGCTATGCTTTCAATAAATCTCTAAAAACAAAATAGCAATAGAAAGTTTACCCAAATTCGCTGCTAGTTATAACCTTTGCATTAAAGAGACAATATCAAATCATGAAGTGAGGCAGATATAAAAATTTAATAAATAATAGAGGTACTAATCGAATGGTATTTTTAGAAAAAATTCATTTATAAGCTGCGAGATTCTAAAAATTACATCATAGAGCCATTAAATCGTTTTGAAGCTAAATATCCATTATGTAATTTTTTATTTTTCAGGTTTTGAAATTAACTCAAGGGAAAAAAAATCAAAATATCCATCTTCAGAATCGGAAATGAGAATGCGAAACTCTATTCGTGTTTGCGGGGATTTGAGTGAAAAATCGATTGATTTAAGCAAGCGTGTTCCGGTTGAAGCATTCGCTAACGGAGCGATGGCTTGCTTTAGGAGGAGAATGTCACCATTTTGGGCAGTAATTTCTAAAATCCCATTTGGGATAGATCCGCCTATGTTGAGTCGATAATTACCAGCATTAAGGTTGATATAAGGTCCATAAACCAAATAACCAGATTGGTTTTTGGTATAAATGCGATTTACCTGACGATTACCAACCTCAGTGGGTAGGTCTGTTGCTAAAAATATTTGGGGCGAGCGTTCTAAAAATTCAGTTTGTTTTGCCCATAATCCAGGCAATAAATATGGCATAAATACTTGGTTTTTGGTAAATAAAAAGTTCCATACTAAGGTGGGATCTGTATAGTAAAAAACTGTCGTTTTATCGCAGGAGAAGGTGCGATTGGCTTGTGATAGTACTAATCCCCACTTATCCTGCTCAATTTCTTCTTGAGTTGCCAAAATATAATTGTAATTTCGCAATCTGGTTTGTTGCTTATCCGAATAGACAAACTGCATACCGTTATTACCCCAGTAGAAAAAACCCATTTGGGGGAAATCTGGCTTAACTTGCGCTAAAAAGTAATCAAAATTTGATGCAAACCGAATTGGTCTGGCTTGCCAGTAACTGGCAACCCCGTCTTCTAGATTAATTTCTTTGTCTGCATTTTGAATACACCGCAGGCCATCATCAATAACCAATTGATTTGCATTCGGCTCTTGTTTTGAGAAAAAAAATAGGCAGACAAGAGTGGCGATGAAAATATAAGTAAGCCTTTTCAGGAAAGGGAAATTTTTACAAGAATCTCCATTTAGATAGATAAACCATTTTTTGCAAATACAAAGTAGTAGAAATAATGCGGGAAACATTAAATAGCGCAAACTATTCCACTCTTGATAGAGTAAGGGAGTGATAATAATTAAGCTTAGTGATGGCAAAGCAAAATCGTTAGCAAGAAGTATTTTGAGATTTTCTTTATAGTTTTTAAGAATAAAAGGCTTTTGTTTTTCCCAAAATGGACATATGATTGCACACGTTATCAAAAGTATAAATAGAGCTAGTGCCGAAGGGGTACTAATCAGATGGTCAGCAAATTGACTAGCGCGCCCAGACCAAAGTGGCGTGGTTAGAAAGCTTTCTTTTAAAGGTTGTCTGGGAAGGGTTAGATTGATGAGCATTCCAATCGCCAGACCCAGAACCAAAAGTAGATTTTGGACGTTGCAAGTATGGACAATTGCTTTTGGGATACCGAAACGTAAGATTTCTTTACCAAGCCAAATCAGAAGTAGCAGGGTAAACATCGAATTAGATACGCTGCCTAAGATAGCAAGCATCAAAATTAGAGTATTAGCACTAAAGAATTGCCTTTGTTTATTTTTTGTTCTTAAAAAAAATATTAGAAATAAACTGAGTAAAGCACTACCTAAGTGGGTGCCGGATGTAAACAATTGATAAAAAATAGTTTCTACGCTATCTGGTAATAGGGTAAGGATAGCTATTAAAAACCCAGTTAATACCAGACTTACTCCGAAAAGGTTGACATCATGAATTTTCGAATCTGCACTCAGGATAAGCCAAAAAATAAGACACAGCAGGCAGTAATGTATTGTTGAAATGATAAGAATTATAGTGGGTGTGTGTTTGCTGATTAATAGGGCGATTAACGCAATTAGCTGATCAGGAAAAAAACTTGGCGCACGCGGTAAATTCCAAGCAGAGAATGAAATTCCAGATAGCAAATCATTTACTAGATCAATTAAAGCAAGGCCATCAGCGCTACTGGCCAAGTAGTAGACTTGAGGGTGAGTACTAAGCACGCCAAAACTAAATATAACTGCAACTGCGAACATGCCCAATAGTTGAGCGGTGATGGCAATTCGGTTAGAGCGGTTAGGCATGGACGGGCTCAGCAAACTTTTAGATTTCAGCGTTTGATTAACTAATGCAGGGTATGGCTAATTAGAATCAAGGGTTATCGATTTTAAACGGATACCAAGACGTCGACTGTCATCAGATAAGCCTAATTGGGATGGCGAAACTGCTTGGTTAAACTCAAACTCAATTAATAGTGAATTGGGAATGCTTTTCTCTATTTTCGGAATGGCCAAAGAGACTTTTTGTAAATTATTCTCTAAGGTGTGGGTCCACGTGTTCACTAACTCGCCATTAATCCATACGCGTACTACTTGTTTGGGGTTTTGGGGCAAGACAAAAGCATCTGCAGTTAAAGTCAATTGGGCCGATAACTTTGGTAAAGCAGGAAAATGGATGAGAAGAGCGGCACGCTTACCATTAGACCATGTGCCTAGTGTCTCTGGGTCGGCCCAGCCATAAACAGTAGTTTGCTTCCCCTTGCCTTGATCACTATAGATGATTGGTTGATAATCTTGTATGATTATTTGTTGCTTTAGGGGTGAATCAAGCTGAGCTGGTGATAAGGATTCTTGGGATAAACGTTTAAAGCGTGGCGCTAAAAAACGCATACCATCCAAAATACCTAGAAGATCATCCGGGTTTTGATTGGCAATTGCTAGATACCAAAGAGCGGTATCTTCAAAGAGATAAAGAGAGTTTGTGCTCAATTGATTCTCCAGCACTTGATTTGCTAGATCAAACCGTACTTGCTCTTCATTTGAGGAATCAACGCGCGCAAAGTAGCCTATATTCACATTTTTATTATTGCTAGCAGCCAATAGCGCACTCTTTTGCCAATGTGGACCTTGATTTTTGGGGAGAATGACAATTAGATTGGTATAAGGAGAAAGCAGAGTAGACCATAAGGGTGAAGGAAGCTGTTCTTGCATCGCTTTTTGCAAATAATGTTTTTGATAAAAATACTGCCTTGCAGCTCTACCATCACCAATTTGTATTCCCAATGCTATTAGGCAAATGAGAAATGCATAAGGCTTGGTAAGTCGTGTGCAGATAAAAACTAAAACAAAAAGATAGATTAAATAGTAAGCAGGCCAAAAAAAACGCCCAGAATTACGAAAGGTATTGCTAAAATCTTGGAACCACTGTCCTGGTATGGAGTAGCTAAGTAGCTCATAATGACCGAATGCAATATGGTTAGAAACAGCGTAAATTAGTAAAGCGATACACAATCCGAGTAAAACAAAAATATTAGTTTTAATCTTCTCTGGTCTTTTTGTAAACCATAAATATAGCGCTATCGGAATGAGAACAATTATTCCAAGACCAAGATAATTAAATCCCTCGTAGTCTCCAGCAGCACTTGGTTGATCTGTCAAGAGATGTGACCACATCGTGTCGGGGTCAATGAGCGAGAGAATGTTCATGCGATAAAAACCAAAGCCCCAGGCGGAGACTCCACTCCTGAGCATAAAGTAACCACAGGCCCACATCACAGTAAGTGTGATACTCAGACACGCAACACTTTCAAGTAATTGAGACATCAGGCTCTTATGACCAGATATGCGTACTTGGACTAGATAAGCTCCCCAAATGAGAAGTACCAACATCAGCAAGTAGGCTTGGGTTAAGGTACTAAGCGACAATAAGAGCGCCCAAAGCCAACTTTTTTGAGTCTTACTCAAATAAAGGTAGAGAGCAGCCAATATGAGCCATTGACCCATTAAAGCATAGTGCCCATGAAGGCGCCACATAAAAACAGGAGCGATAGCAAATAAAAGACTCGCAATGCGTATTAACCAACCTTGTGTTAGGTATAAACCAAGAAGTTGTTGTGCCCAAAAAATCTGCAACACAAAACATAGCCAAATCCATAGGCCAAAGTATTGGAATGTCGTTGGCAGTCCAAAACTAATCATTTTGAAGACAATAGCAAGTAAGGGAATCGAGTCGCTAAATACAATTGCGCTTCCCAGCTCCATACCATAATTCCAATTAGATCCTATGGGCCACTGCAGTAATGGAGTGTGGCGAAAAAAAACCCAGCCCAACCAACTGGTCAAAGGATCATTATCATGCAACCAAGCTGTATTGCTTGGATAGAAAATATCACCTCCGGTATAAAGTATAAAAAATAAGCTACCTAGCGAAATTGACCAGATAATCGATTGAGTTATTGGGGATAATTTAGATATTTGAGGCGCTATGGAAAAGTTCATAAGCAGAGTATTTGGTTAGCGTTTGATAAAATTGCTATGAACCGAGACTGAATCTCTGGCTAAACCAAAATTAAGCTTTTGCAATGCAAAGTAGTGAAACGCCAAATGGCAAATTCACATAACGTAAGAGATAACGTTCACACATAAAAATTTTTTTCAATAACCAATTAAGCGGTGCCACTGGAGTAGTGCCACCAGTGGAGTTCTTTAGATTTAAGTATTTTTCTATGAGGCGTGTAAGTGCCGCCAATGGAAATAAAATACAATTGAAGTAACTCATGCGGGCAGAGACTAAGCCCGCTTGACCGAGGACTCTTTGTAGTTGCGATTGGGTATAGCGGCGCTGATGGTGTAAATACTGATCATGAGCACCAAACAGCCAGGGATGAGCTGGAACAGTGAGTAAGATTTTTCCGTTTGAGGAGAGATATTGCTTAAGAGCAATTAGTGCTGATATATCTTGATCTATATGCTCTAATACATCGAGCATACAAATTAGATCAAATTTAATATGCTCAAAGTGAAGATTATCTGGGCATTTGCCTTTAATTAAGGTATGGCGATGATTAGATTTATGCATAGCCAAAGCGAGCGCCTCATCTTCCATTTCAATTCCGTACACTTTGCCAAATTGACTAAGCATAGATAAATTGCCACCTGTACCGCAACCAATTTCTAGAATGTTAGCTTGAGGAGGTAAAGATAAAAGCCTAATACAGTCCATTAAGATCATGCGCCGTGCTACAAACCACCAATGCTCATCCTCGGTTTGAGCCATCTCGATATAGGCCTCGGGATTCATGGAGCTTTTTTATATTGTTGACGTACTAAATAGAGTGGCCGACGCTTTGACTCAATGTAGATTCGTCCAATATATTCACCCAGGATTCCAATACTCATCAGTTGCAAACTGCTAAAAAATAATATGATGACAACTAGCGAAGCATAGCCAGGAACCTCGATACCAAAAAGCATAGTACGACAGATAATGTAGGTAGCGTAAAAGAGAGTAGTGAGGGCACCAAGCAAGCCAATATAAGTCCAAAGACGCAATGGCACTGCGCTAAAGCTAGTAATTCCTTCGAGAGCGAAATTCCACAGCTTCCATCCGGAAAATTTAGAATGACCTCCTTGCCGCGCAGGACGCACATAGTCTATGCTGATAGTTCTAAATCCCACCCAGGTAAAAAGACCCTTCATAAAGCGTTGTTGCTCAGGTAATTGTTTTAAGGCGTTTACTACTACGCGATCCATCAAACGAAAGTCCCCGACATTTTCCGGTAACTTAATTGATGAAAGTAGATTGTGAATTTTGTAGAACCATTCAGCTGTTTTTCGCTTAGCATAATGATCAGATTGTCGATCAATGCGGCGTGCCATTACCACATCTGCGCCCTTCTGCCATTGTTCAATCATTGTAAAGATGAGCTCCGGAGGATCTTGTAAATCAGCATCCAGAGGAATAACTGCATCTCCAATCGAGTAATCGAGTCCCGCGGTGAGAGCGGCTTCTTTACCAAAATTACGAGATAGTTCAATGATTCGAAAACGAGAATCAGATTGTGCAAACGAGATCAGTTTAGAAAGCGTTTCATCTTTACTTCCATCGTCGACGCAAATCATTTCAAAAGAAAACTCAGGGTGCTGGTTAAAAAGAGTTTGAACAGATACGCAAAAAGTTTGCACCACATCCCCTTCATTATAAAAAGGGGAAACTAATGAGATGACGGGTAAACTTTTCAATGTAGAAAACTGTTGATTAAAATTTCATAAAATATATACACATTTTAATCGATATATCAGATTATTAAATAGTATTTTTGATGTGTGGATTTACATAAATAAATTATAAATTTAAGTAAAATTCGCTTGTGGTTGTAGCTATGTTTATGAGTAGGCTATTATTTCTTGATTTTTTAAATACAAACTTTAATCAATCAAGCTATGAGTCCGGGTTACAGATTATCTATTCTTGAAATTGTCACAGTCGTTTTACAACGTATCAAGTAATTTCGAGATAATGGCTACGAGTAAAGTAAAGTGCAAAAAATTATTGAAATTATTAATTTACTGAGTAAAGTGAATTCTTTTTCTGAGATCAATCAGAACAGTAAGCAAATATTTTGCTAAATTAATGTTCATTTTGATTTAGGGTTGATTAAACTATTGTCGATTAGCATCATTGTGACTAATGGTGCTATAAGCTATTTCAAAATTCATTAAGTTCAGCTAAATTATTTACATAATCTACTACAGCTAAAGTTTTAATTGTGTGTGATGTAGAGATCCATTTTCTTGTACAGTTCACAACGCTAATGGAGGATACTGATTGAGCCACCTTCTTTATTACGGGTTATATCAGTATTTGTTGAAGGTATTTGTTTAACCGAGTCAACGTTTAACCGCCAAACTTTGTATATGGGATCCCATTAGCAATAAGATTGGCTACCTGAGCTATATTCTCAGGTGAGCTTGCAAAGTCAGCCAAAAGATTTGCTCTTGCACCGGGATTATTTTCTAGTACTTTATCCCAGTACTGATATCCTGCTGAATCTGGGACTCTGTTCAAAACGTGCTTGTATAGTTTAGTAACAAAAGTTGCATTACTGCTATCAACACCATATAAGTTTATGAACTCCGGAGAATTGATAAAACTTTGTGCTGCTTGAAGAAGAGTGATAGCCCTGTTATCTAGACCATTAATCCAAAATCCCAATCCAGGGGCATCTGGAATACGATCAAAAGCAGCTTTATAAAGACGATAGGCATCACCCGCATTTGAGCCTTTCGCAATATCGTAGGCGATAACTGCGTCTGAGAACTCTAAGCGCTCGACATTAATCAAGGTATCGATCCCATCGCGATTACTGCTCGCATCTGTGATCAAAGTGGCTAATAAGGTATTGGATTGCAAAGGATCGGTTCGATCGATGACAGAGCTTGAGCTCAAGGTGTAGTCTCTTACTTTTCCTCGATACACTGCAGTGTCAACACCACTTCGACCATCAAAATAATCGTTACTCGCATATCCCACAAATCGGTCATTACCAGTTCCGCCCAATACTTGATCAATGCCGCCATTGGACGCATCAGAGCAAATAAATGTTGAACCTGAGTTAATCTGATTGGTCAGTAAATTAAATTGCAAGGTCGCTTGCGCACGCTGAGAGGCGACCGAGGGCGTAGGTGGTGTACCAGTGCTATCGGTAATACCAAACATGGTCGTATCAATAGGCGTATGGTAGGTAATCGATTCTGCTAGGGCGCCATTAATAAACACCTTGAAGGTCGAAACGGTCCCCTTGATGGAGGCAATGGTCGCAGTGGCATTGGCATTAGTTCCAGAAAAAGTGCCCGTAGCTAAAAAAGTGTAGCTATTCCCGTCAGCGGGCTTTGCGATATAGCCGGATAAGGATGTAGTGGTAGTGAGTAAGCCCGGTGTTACGACATAGGCTGATGCCAAAGCTGGAAGAATATTGTTTGCGTTATCTGCGGTGGTGCCGACCGCAAGACTAGAAAATGCACTAGCGACTTGTTCTGCTGTTGCGCCTAGGGATCCAGCGGTAAAGGTAAGACCCGCGATACTTACAGTTTGACCGGAGGTCATGCTTCTAAAAGTCATGGCGGCCGATTCAGTCGCTGCAACCGCAGAACCCTCCGTTACAGTAATGGTTGGGATTGACTCGGCAATCGACAACGCCCCAGAAAGGTTAGCAACGTTCGTACTCGCTGTCGAACTGGTAAATGTTACATCCGCTCCAGCTGCATTTCCGCTAGACCAGCCCGTGGAGATACCCGCAGTAAATGTGCCACCAGCCGCATCATTTAAGGTCTTTGCGGTATTGATGGCAGCGGCAGTGGTGGAATTTGCAATATTGGCAAAAGCACTGGCAATTTGGTTCGCCGTTGCACCGGCACTGCCTACGGTGAATGTTAAGCCAGCCATAGTGATTGATTGACCAGGAGCAAGTGCCTTAAAGGTTACGGCCGCTGTTTCGGTACTTGCTGGCGGTCCGCCCACACCACCGTCGGTAGGGGTAATGGTAAGCGAAGAAGAACCTTCGGAGAGAGTGCTAGTTAAATTGGATACATTGGTATTGGTTGTTGAGCTTGTAAAGGTCACTGCTCCAGCGGTGGTTGCGCCGCTTGACCAACCTGTAACCGTACCTGCGGTAAATGTTCCGCCCGCTGCATTGCCTAAGCTCTTTGAGGTATTAATCGCACTTCCTAGAGTATTTACAGCATTGCTTTGGAACGCTGTCGCAAGTTGAGCAGCTGTCGCACCGGAGCTACCCGCAGTAAATGTAAGACCTGCCAACTGTAAAACTTGACCGGCTGCCAATGGCTTAAACACCACCGATGCTGTTTCGGTAGTAAGTGTGCCACCATCCGAGACCACAATGGTTGGAGCAATGGCAGGGGCAGACGTGGTGGCGCTTAAATTAGTTACATTGGAATTTGCCGTCGAACTCGTAAAAGTGACCGTAGAGCCAGATGCCGTATTTGTGAGCCAAGCAGTCAAAGGACCGGTAGTAAAGGATCCCCCAGTAAGATTTCCTAGAACTTTGCTAGCCGTTAGGTTATTAATGGTTTGACTGTAAAAAACTTGATGCGAATACGGCATAAATCCAGGACCTTTTATTTAGGTAACATTTTTAAACAGCAAATGTGTGTATTTCATATAGTGAAAATCCGTTACTTTGCGTGCCCTACAAAGTAACAAAACTCTGTAACTGTATTACGGTATTTTATGGGCTTTCGTTTAATCCTTTCTACGCGAATTTTCACAATCTCTTTTGATTCTTTTTGCATCATGTTCGGACCATCAAAATCGATGCAATACCATCGCAGTAAATTGAAAAATAGTGCGCTTTGCTGTTGCCACGTCAAACTGCCATATTTCTCTATCCCGATATCCACAGATCGTATCGCTAGACGGTAATTGAGTGGTTCGCACAAACCCTTGTAATATAATTCGTTATCTTTTGTTAAGAAGGTTTGTGATGAAATTAATGCCCTTACTCAGCATTTCCAGTTGTGTGATTTTATCTGCCTGCGCGAGCTCCTATGAATATCAAGCGGCACCTGATAGCCAAAAGTTTTTTGCCGATAAATTAAGTTGCGAAACGCAATACGCCATGGGATTTAATATTTGGGGCAATAAGGTTTATGGGAACATCTACCAAGAAGGGCCTGCCCGCGATTGCATGTTGGCTAGAGGGTATTTAACAAAATCCCAATAATGAATCGATAGTTAATATCGATTCGTTTTAAGAGATTAAAACCAAGTATTCAATTGAATCTTTGCATAACAACTTGGTAAATTCTGTTTGCGAGCAATGTTCAAACAATAAAACGGATAACCGTTTACTCTACCCAAATTGGTAGGACGGGCGAGATTCGAACTCGCGACCAACGGATTAAAAGTCCGCTGCTCTACCGACTGAGCTACCGTCCCTTAAACATGGAGTCTGAAAAGTATCACGACCACGCTTGATGGGTTGATTACTAAACCAAAGTGGTATTTCTTCGTAATTTAGTAAAACAATGATTATAGCAAGATGTTGATTCGCATTCAGGCGCCACCATCTGCGGGCATTTAACCTCTTCTGGCAATCGGTGGATTTTGCGAAAAATAGTCCTTAATCCCTTTTAGAATCGCCTGCGCAATGCGATCTTGGTATTCCTCATCATTGAGTCGCTTCTCTTCTTGTGGATTACTAATAAACGCTGTCTCAACCAAGATTG
>Ga0214921_10000964_pt1 | contig 50623 bp, 34 predicted proteins | sample LL1505_MetaG_FD_177992 | JGI IMG/M metagenome (GOLD analysis project Ga0214921, IMG submission 177992) | Freshwater microbial communities from Lake Lanier, Atlanta, Georgia, United States - LL-1505 | ecosystem: Environmental > Aquatic > Freshwater > Lake | place: USA: Georgia | collected... | reverse complement strand
TATTCTTTGGGGACAAACTATATACATCTTTATTTAAAATAAAACAAAGATTTAAATGATAAAAGAAATTTATTTTCTTAGGATACATATAAAAGATGTCTTCAGAACAGTTTGAATTATACAATAATGAAGAAACACTTAAAGTAAAAGGTGTTAAAAATCTTATCATAAAAGAAAGTATTCAAACATCGGTCGAACATAAGCCTGATGAGCTTGATTTTAAAAACTTTATATCTTCTCTTATGATAAAGAGAGGAAATATTAATGAAGAAACCGTCTTAAAATTATTAGACGACAAGGGTATGGAAAGGGTTAAAATGGCATTTACACATTCCAGTATGATAAATGAGAATAACTATGAGTTTTTTGAAATGCTTGGAGATAGAAGTGTGAATAAGGCAATTATATGGTATATGCACCGTAGATTTCCTGAGATTGAAACAAATGAAAGAGCACCTATGTATATGACGGAACTTAAGAAGAAATATGAGAATAAAAGAAACTTTGGGGCGTGGGCAAGAAAGATGGGATTTGAACCATATATAAGATACAAAGAATTGTCTTATGTTGAAGGCAAAGTTATTAAAAAAGTAAGAATAAATGATAGTATGTTTGAAGATGTGTTTGAGGCTTTTTGCGGGGTGTTAGAAGATCTTATTGATAGTCGTATAGGAATAGGTGTAGGTTATGGTTTTGTTTATAACATAATAACAAGCTTATTAGACGAGGAATATATTACCACCGATTTAAACAAGTTAGTTGATGTTAAAACCCAAGTGAAAGAACTTATTGAAAATGCTTCTATAAAGAAGTTTGGAAGTAAGGCAGAATATAACACTTATCAAGATACAAATAAGAAGTTTATTACAACCTTGACTTTATCATTTACCTCAAGTCCAAGTGAAAATTATAGAGGAAGTTTAACACAAAAATTTACATCTTATCCACAATATAAAAAAATAGATACTGAAAATGAAGTTGCAAAGAAGACTCTTGAATGGTTAGGTAGAAATATGGGATTAAAATGGATTGATTTTAAATAATAAAGTTTAAACTTATTTTTAAAGTATAAAAGTAAGTTTATAAAATACAGTCTTCACAGACTCTAATAATATCTTCTTTATTTAAATTTTTACCAATGAATACCATGCTTGATTTATGGGTTCCATCGTAAGGTTCTTGTGTTAGAATAACATCTCTTTCAACAGCTTGGAAAAGATACATATCATTATCTTTTGGAAATTTGAATACACCTTTAGCTCTAACAAAAGTACCATCTTGAACGAACTTTTTTAACATTGTAACTACTTTCAAAGGATTAATTTCTTTATCCCAGCTATAACTAATAGTAGAAACATCATGATGCAATGGCTTACCTAAATCTACAGTTGGTTCTTTAAAAGTATATTTAGCGGTTAAAATATGTTCTGCTAATGATTCTAAAGATAAATTTCCATTAATAATTCCTTTAATATTACAAGTTGGATTTAACTGCAAAATAGATTGTTTTGTTTTCTCAAGAGCTTCATTGTCTTTAACAAGATCAATCTTTGATACAAGGATAGTATCACTATAAATAATTTGCATATTTTGTTCTTGAATTTGAGAATGATCAAAATAATTTTTCGCATCTACAACACAACAAGTTCCGATTAATTTTACCCCGTGTTTAATATTTACACCATATAAACTATCGCAAAGTTTTTTAGGGTTTGCTAAGCCTGTAGTTTCAACTAAAATATATTCAAGATTTGCATTATTAACAAGTAACCTGTCAATAGCTTCAGCTACATGAATTCCTTTGGAACAACAAATACAAGCATTACTAATAACTTCGACTTTACCTGGAGTAAGAGATAGAATTTTTCCATCGATGTTAATTTCGGCTAAATCATTCTCGACAATTCCTATTTTTTTATCAGTAGTTGACATAATGTGTTTGATTAAGGTTGTTTTTCCGGAACCAAAAAAGCCTGTAACAATGATAATTGGAACATTCTTAGATGAGCTTAAGGTTTTATCTTCAATATCCATTTTATATAATAGTAAAGATAATTTTAAATAGTTTTAGCGTAGTTTTTTAAATAGTACCGTCCATAAGTTTTCTAATACCTGCTTGTGTAACAGTCTTTTCATTCAAGAAATCTTTCATTGCTAATGCTCCGCCAGAAACGCTGATATCGTAATTAGCATAAGAAGGAGGACATTTAGCCCATAAAGCAGAAGTAGATAAACTGTGATAATTGGCTGCAACTTGATGCCAAATAGCAGGAGCTGTGGATTTATCTAGTGTAGCTCCAACTTGTGCAAATACAGTGACTTTACCATCAACTGGGTCATAATAAGAACAAAGATCTGCAATTGTTCTTCTATGAAGAGAACAAGCTATACCATCAAGAGGTAATGCATCTGAAGGTTGATAGCTGCTTCCAAAAGCAAGGAAACCGTTTCCAAATTTGCCTCCTCCTAAAGCATCATTTGTGTATTTATCTAACATTATCTTTGGAACAACTGAATCGCTGTCAACAATATTACCATTAGATATAACTTTGAATAATAATTCAGAAGCATAATTAGCTTGTAATAAATCAGTCATAAATTGATCATTTGCAGCATCTGAACCAAATGGATTATTTTCTACGAACCAACGGCCTAATATAGATGCTGGTGCAAATATAATAAGTTTATCATTTGCAAAATCAATACTTGTTAAGAAGTTAGTTGGAACAGTACCAGTTGAAGTTGAACCTAATGGAGTAGTATTATATCTTGCTTGATCAAAAGCAGATTGCATCAATATAACTTTTCCTGGAACTGCTGGATCTGCTTTAATACGACATTTTAATTTAAAGTCACCAGCGCTTGAAATAACGTGGCATGGTAAATAGTCAATAAGAGGACCAGTTGATTGATCAGCAGATACATTTTGTGCAAACCAGTCTCTGTAGTTTGAAGTAGAGGAACCACCTGTTCCTTGATATCCATCCAAAGTATTAAACTTATAATTACCGCTCAATGGATTAGTAGCGTTATAACTTCCAGTTGCAAGAGCGACAGAAATAGCACCATTATTTGCATTATAAGTAGCTGGAGTATTAGACAAAGTATATGAAGCTTGAGAACCATCTGTAAATGCAAATGACAATGTAGTAGCGATAAAGTTAAGACCTAAAGCAACCTTTCTATATTGTTCATATTCGGTATATCTATACCAGAAACCAGTTGGAGAAACATTCATAGAATCGTTAATATCGAGCCATTGACAACCTGTAGGACATGCAATAACACTTTGTCCAGATTCAGTTGTTTGTGTAGTAATCATATTCGGATTTGCACCTGTAGTTCCAAAAGTCCAACCACCAACTTCGTGATCGACGGTAGATATAACCAAGTCTTTAGTACTAGATGCTGTTCCTGTGAAATAACTTTGGTACATACCTAAAGAACATTCTAAAAGGTCAAAACCTGCTTGTAAAGCGTCATCTGTATGACCTCCCCAATCTGTTTCAGCATTTTCATACATCATGAAATATCCTTTATTACCAAGTGCTTGTGTCTGAGAAGCTAAAATTCTCTTACATCCAGCAATAATATCTTTCTGTCTATTCAGACGAGTAGATGATTGATTATAATCTCTATAAAATTCAGCAACACGGAAACCAGCACCGGTAGATGAGCAGAAAGAAGAACCTAAGCATCCAGTAATACCATACTTTACTGTTCCTGAAACAAAACCAGGAGAAGCATCGCAATTATTTAATAAAACCAAAACCTTTGCAAGTTGTCCGTTATATGTTCCTGTAGCAGATGCAAAATTACTGTAAACATTGTAACCGTAGTATTGAGCATACTGATCAACTCTACAATATCTTCCAGCAATTTGAGCTGCAGTTAATAAAGGAGCACCAGAATCTTTAACAGCAGCACCAGTAGGGATGGTTGCCCAAGCTGAAGTAATTTCAGGGAAATAGTAATTATCAGAAGTTGCAGGAACTAATTTATTAGGATTAAAAGTTCCTGTAGTAGAAGTCAGAACACCTTTACCTACATAATCAACACCTTCAAAATTAGGAAGTGCCCCAACAACTAAATCAGGTCTAACAGCACCATTAATTGGAGAAAACATATATCTTGCACTTTGAGCATAGAATTGTCTATGTTGAGATTTTGTTCCAAATGCAGCTGGAGTAGCATGTAAAAAGTTACAAGTTGTTGCAACACAAGTAGCTTTTCCATAAGACTTACATAACTCTGTAATAGTTTGAGCAGCTCCATATGTAGTAAATTGATTACCAGTTGTTAAAGGATTAACAACTGAACTTCCAGACACTCTAGTAATTGCACCATAACTATCAAAATTAGGATTACTGAAAGACACGTTTGCTAAAACATTTTGTGCTGTTAATCTGCCTGTTGCCATACCTTGGGCAGAATTTGCAGAATCAATAAAAGCAACTGTATTTTGAGTATTAGCTTGACCATATGTAATACCTGAAGCTGTAAATACACTTGGCAAAGCTCCTTCTGGAGGTACTACAGAATCATACATTTTATGTCTATCTGTTTCCATAGGCGCCCAATAACTATTTGGTTCAGGATAACTTGACTGATAAACATGCTCTGAACCGACTGGTTGATAATTAAGATAGAAATCAGCAGTAGTTTCACAAGGAAGTTTAAACTGGGATAAAGAAGTTGGACGAATTGGATCTCCATTACCGTCAAGACCTAAACAAAAATAATCATAAGATGCTCCAGTTAAATCATATCTGAATAATTTATGCTTGATTACACTGTCAGCACATACTTTGCCAAGCCAAAAAGTAGCTGCACCTCCACCATCATTAATATTAATAATAATATTAGTATCAGAGACAGTTGGTTTGATTGAGCGAGGAAGCATTTTTCTAGTAGCCATAACACCATCAATAATTTGAGTTTTATATTGCTGGCCTACTTTTGAAGTAGCATCTGTGAAAGTAAAACCACCATCTAAACCTTGAGCTGTTTGTTCGTCTGATCCAGGTTCAATAGAAATACCACCTCTGATAGCTAAAGTTTTATTATAATCAGAATAAATTTCACTTCTAACTTGAAGAGTATTACAGTCGCATAGATCACCAACATGCAAGTTTGCTTGAACATATTCAGATTGTTGTGCTATAACAGGAGGTTCTGCGTATAAAGAAACATAGTTTGGAACATTGGTTTGAGGATAAGCAGCATTTTGAGCAGGAGTATTTCCGAAAGTATTTCTACCAGTCAGGGGATTAATACCGCTAATAGTTGGAATAGGAATATTTCCAGATGGATTACCAACAATTAAATGCTGATTTACATTATTAGATTGAGATTTCCAATTATTAGAAGAACCATCATATATTAAAGTAAGGACAGCAGATCTAAAAGGCCACAAACCTGCTGTAGATGAGTTTGCAGAAACTGCAATATCACCAACAATTGCTTTAGCAGTTGTAATAGTAGTACCAGTATAGTTAGTAGTCAAAAGACCAAAAGCACCACCTAAAATAGAACCACCATCAGCAATTTGGATAGTATCTCCAGAGACGGGAGAAGAAGGTAAAGTAACATTTACAGCACCAAGAGTACCAGTAGGAACCCAAAGATACTTATAACCAGCTTGAGCAGTGAAGTTATTATTAGTAACAACAACTGTAGGTAAAACTTGAGTAGAAACAGTAGTCTGTAAAGAAGAGACAGAACCACTCATAGAAGTGGTGGTTGATTGCAAGACGGTGGTAGAAGCTTGTAAAGAAGAGACAGAACCACTCATAGAAGTGGTGGTTGATTGCAAGACGGTGGTAGAAGCTTGTAAATTAGTAATATCTTGCGGGTTATTGAAATAAACTGTCTGAGTAGCCATTTAATATTATAAAAAGAAAATTATTTGTATTTTTTTATAAAAATAAAGTTTGTTGTAATTAGTCTAAAATAAAATATTTTAACTTATTTACAATATCATTATACCCTTCTAATTTTTCTTTAATTATATTAAAATCTTCGGGGGAAAACAACTTATCTTTTAACTTTTCATATTTTTTGTTGTTTTTATATTTATTGTTCATTAGAACCTTAATTTTTTCTTTATTTTTATTTTTAATTCTATCTTTTAATTCTTTCGGTAAAACTGGTCTTCCTATTTTAGAACAATCACCCTTTCTTTTAAGTCCAAAACTTTTTATAAAAAGATTCTTATATTGATACTCATAATAGTCTATATTTATGAATTTATCAAATTCAACTTTACTTAGATACTTACTTATATATTTTTCAATTGAATATATTGACCAACCTTCTTTATATAAGGTGATTCTAAAAAACATCCTTTCTTCTACCTTTTCATAATCCTCATCATATTTTATTTTTATCGAGTCTAAACTAAGGTTAAAAATGTTTAAACATACAAACTTGCAACAAGTATTTACAAAATCTCTTTTTATTATGTCTAGTTTATTAGCTTCTCTATAGGGTCTATTTTCTGTTATATAATTATCAATATCAATGAAGCTCATTTCGGTAGTCTTAATAAGGTATACAATATCAGCCCATTTTTTCATAAACTCATTTTTGTGTTGGTTGTAAGTATAAAATTTCTTTTTCTCAAATACGTTTTTTATAGTATCATATATAACTTTATATTCAATAGAATCTTCATCTATCATTTACTATTATATTTTTATTTTATTTAAAACAAAATAAAAATATATTTATACTGAGGTGTATAGGGCATTACAGAGAGTATCATCTTAAAATAGAAATGAAGGTTTAAACAATAGGCTGACCATCTCTACGAGAAATAGCAATAACAGTAGAACGTGGTCTTGATATTTTTCCATCAGGGAAATTGCAGTCAAAACCAGTAGGTGCCAATATAGAACTTGCTTGAGCTGCTGCTAAATCAAAACCTTTATTTGCAACTTGTGTCAATGATTCAACAAATGTAGTTGGAACTTCTCCTGGATGTTGAATAGCTGTAAAAGCGGTAGTACCATCTGGAGTTTCAGTCCAACCAGTAATTTCGCATCCATTAACACCTGTTAAGAAACGACTAACCTGTCTCTTTGCACCAACATATGTAATAACATCTTTAGTTGAGCTCACATAACCATTAGCATCACGAACTGTATTTGAAACAGTAATAGTCTTACCATCACCCACATATGCACCAGTTGGAATATAGACTGCAGAAACTGAGCAATTAATATAGTTTGTAATATAACCATCGTCAGTGCAAATCCACAACCATCCTTTTTGACCTGAATATTCTCCAAAACAACAAGTATCAGGCATTGAGAATGCATTTGAGTCGTCCAACTTACTTAAATTAACATTATTATCAGCAAGCTTTTCAGGTCCGCATCCAAATAAGAAATGGTCCCATCTAATTTCAGTACCAACTGTATTTGCAACACCTCCACTATAACATTGATATCTAAAAATACCACCATTAAGATTTCCTTGATCAGTTACAACTCCTGTAGTATCGTTATAGTCATTGTAAGCACGAGGAGAGAGTGCATCTATAGGCTTATTACCTTGAGATATTGCAGATGTAATATTATAAGTTGCACCTGTTATTCTTCTATCTCTGTTATTGGTAAAAGATTGATAGACAATATTATTTCTAGGATCAACTGCTGACCATTCTGTTCTATCCGTAAAACTAGCAGCATTAATATCTGCAGCACATCTTGTCCATAAACAAGCTTTTTCAAGGGAATTAACAGTAACACCGTAGGATGAAGTTCCATTAGTGGTGTTCAGATTAATCCAAGCTCCAGTACCATAAGGTGTTCCAAGAGTACCAGTAAGAGACATTTTAGCAACATATAAAGTACCAGTATTTAAGTATTTAGAACCAGCTGCTAAACCTCCATTTGCATCTGCTGCATCCCAAGCCTTTTCAGAAACATACTTATACATATATTCGTTACGAGAATCGCAGTTCATATATAAGGTAATTTTTTGTCCTGGAACTGCAGGCGCAACACAAGAATTTTCATGTAAAAATCTACCAAGAGCAGATCTTGCAATAGGAGTAGAAGAAGGATTGAATGGGTCTATTTCCTTAATCATATAATATCCATTAAGGACATTTCTATAATCATCAGTTGGAGTTGCTCCGTATGCAAAGATATTAAACATATCAAAACAACCTGTTGGCATATATTGAGTTCCATAGAAAGGATCAGAAGCATATCCAGTAGCACTTGCCCATAAAGTTGCTGATATTTGGAAGTTAAGATCAGCAGGTCCTGTATAACCTGCAACTTTATTAACAGTATTATTAAAAACATTACATTGAGAAGAACTACCTTTACAATCAATACGGTATCTTCTAAGAGCTGCAAGTTCTTCAGCAGTTCTTCCAACAGATGCTTCTCCTCCAAGAGACATATGGAAATACCAAACATTTTCTTCTGCTGATAAATAAGTTCCCCAAGGTGTTTTACTTGCACCGCAATTATCTAATGTGCCGAGAACTTTAGTTCCATCTGGAGAAAACTTAGTTTGTAAATATGTGGAACCTCTCAAAGGTCCTTGAACATCAAATTCTGTGAAAGGAGTATATCTTTTATTATACCGACTATCTAACTGAGGTTCCCAAACACCAGAATTAGGGTTCTTTTTAATGTGAGAAACGGAAATACCTAAAGCCAACATTTCCTTAACACAATCATTATAAGGTCTATAACAGGAATAAACAGAACCAGTAGTTCCATCTAAGCCAAAAACTCTAAAACCACCTGTATGTAAATATGTAATAGTCATAATTTCGTGATTACATACTAACAAACCTTCAGTGGAAGAACCGGATAATGCATAATAATATATACCATCAGCTCTATCTCCAGCACGACCCCAATAACTAAGAGGGGATTCAGAACCATCAAATCTTGCTTTAGCAATATTAACAGGACCAGTTGAAGATATTGCATCTCCACATCTAACAACTGTAGAATAAGAATAGTTAGAAGGAATTATAACTTGATCTGCAACTGAATAAGGAACAGCAGAAAATGGGAAAGAGTTAGTTTGTTGCTGCAAAGTAGAAACGTTTGTTTGTAACCCAGAAACATTGGTTTGTAAATTAGTAATATCTTGCGGGTTGTTAAAATAAACTGTTTGAGTAGCCATTATATTGTTTAATTATACAAAAGAAAAAATATTATTTTTTTTTAATTACAAAATAATATTTTTATAAAGAGAAGTATAAAGCGCTATTATCCCAAAGGAGATTCCGTTTCCCGAACTTGCCTATGGCTCGTGAGCGCTTTGCGCGAACAGGGAAACAAATCAACCTGATATACTCCGTATCATTTTAAAATGTCTATATTTTTAGCATTTGGGGAGAGCCTCAACTGTGAAGAAAAGTTACTCATTTTAAAATGGCATTCGCTGTACTTCCGCGGAAGACCTCCTTCGCTAAACCTACAGAGAATATCATTTCAAAAAGTTACTCATTTTGAAATGATACGGAGTATTTTAGGTTGAAACCATATTCAGAATAAATTAAAGAGTAAAATATGGCTTATTTAAGAGTGAGATTCCATAATAATCTAGCAAGTAATGCAGTTTCTCCAAAATTTCCAACTACAGTGCTCTTGAGAGGAAGTTTAACAACTAAACCACAAGAATAAACAATACCATTAGCTGCAGAATTGATAGAACCATTATACCTGATATCAACACCTATACCTTTAGCCATTGCCTCTGGGAAACCACCTCTAAGCATATGAGGAATAGCCCATATATCACCAATAACTTTCCAAGCGGTGGTTTGACCTCCGCCAACAGGATTTGAATAATTAGGAGAAGAATCAGTTAAGAAAGCGTGAGCTGATGTTGCAACAGATAAACCAGCCAATGGAATAGTACTTCCAGATGCAAAACCTGCTTTAATGCCAAGATCAGTTGCAAGATTATCACTATAACCAGTATAAACGTATATAAGAGTTCCTGTAGAAGTTTGGAAATCGGAAATCAAATTTGCAGAGGTTCCTGTTGCAGGTGGATAGAATGCGTGAATATCAGGTTTAGCAACAGGTGCAGCTGCATTTCCTCCTCTTGTATTGAAGATAGCAACACCATCAACATTCATTGTCATCAATCTACTGGTATATCCTGTAGCACTTGCAAGAGTTGTACCAGGAGGTACAAGAGCTTGATACATTCTGTTAGAGAGCCAGTTAAGAGCATATGTAAAACCTCCTCTCTGAGCATATGGAAGATTTGTCATCAATGTAAAAAGATTGTTTGCAGTAGTTGGATCATTCAAATCATTATAAAATTGAGTTATAGCAGGTTGAAAGTTAGTTCCTATATCGTAAAGTGAAAAAGAACCGGTAGGGAGACCTGTTATTGGAGTTTGAGGGAGCTGAGTTAAGTCAAATGATGGAAGAGGTGAAACAAGCTTACCATATTGCAAAGCTCCAGTAGAAGACAAAAATTGAACAGTTCCACTCATAGAAGTAGTAGTAGATTGTAAGACAGAAGTTTGACCTTGCAAAACATTAACAGTTCCACTCATAGAAGTAGTTGTAGATTGTAAGACAGAAGTTTGACCTTGCAAAACATTAACAGTTCCACTCATAGAAGTAGTAGTAGATTGTAAGACAGAAGTTTGACCTTGCAAAGTTGTAATAGATGCAGGATTATCAAAATAAACAGTTTGGGTAGCCATCTTTTTTTAATATTATAAAAAGAAAAAATAATATTTTTTTATACTTATTTTTACCCGAGAAATCTCTTTATAAAATGTAATTACTTTTTAATAAGTTTTTCAATTTATTTACTATTATGGGGTCTTTTATACTTCTTTTTATTGTATTAAATTCTTCATTTGTAAATAAGCTGTCTTTTATTTTATCAAAAAACTCGCTTTTAACATACTTGCTTTTCATGAGTTGTTTTATTTCTTCTTTATGTTTAATTTTTTGAAGATCTTTTAATTCCTCTGGAAGAGAGGGTCTTCCTTTTCTTTTTTGAACAACTCTTTTAACCCTCAAATAAGTGTCAAATATATCTTTATATAATTTTGTAAGCAAAACTTTATCAATTACCCTCTCTTCATCATATAATTTAAAAATAAATTTTTCAATATGATTTATACTCCAATTATTTTTATACAACATACATCTATAATTCATCTTCTCTTCAACCTCAATATAATCCTCAAATCTATTTTCAATAAAAGAAATTTCAAGTTCAGAACATACACATTTTATCATATATTGAAAAAAATCTCTTATGATATATTCTTCAGCTTTAAAATACCCTAAAGTTTCTATTAGATATTTTTCTATATCAATGAAAGAATCATTTGTAGTATAAATTAAGTATAAAGCATCACAGAACTTGCTAATCCATATATCTTTTCTATATAAACAAAAATTATACTTATCATAAAGCCTTAAAATTTTATTTTTAATATCATTATATAATGGGTTATTTTTTATGATAAAATACATATTTAAAAATAATTATATTTTTGTTTAAATATAAATAAAATGAAACATCTTATAATAGGAGCAGGAATAGCAGGACTTCATATAGCTTTACAACTCTTAGATAAGAATGAAACTGACTTTTTAATAGTTGAAAAAGATGCCTTTAATAAGTCTAAGATTTTTACTATTAAAAATACAGTGGCTAGAAAAGACGGAACAACTGACAATGTATTAATTGAGATGGGTCCATCTGTATTTCATGATAAACAAGTAGAACTTATGAAACTCCTTAAAAAATTAGATCTACAATATACATTTGAATATGTTGATCCTAAAGCAAAGGCGTATTTAGTATATCCTGGTATGACTAGTGATGAGGCTAAAAAACGTTGGAAGGAATTAAAAAAAAGAGTGTTTGATTTAACCGATGAAAATATAACATTAGAAGAAGGGGCTAAAAAGATATTGAATAAAGATGAATATAATTTATTGAAAACATGTTGGGGAGAATGGTATGAACTTAAAGATGATAATTTACAGGTTTTAAAGAAGTCATTAAAAGAAGAGGGTAAATATATAGTTATGAGAGATGGTTTATCTCAAATTATTGAAAGAGCTACAGATTTAATAGAAGAATCATCTATTGGTAAATATAAAATTCAATATAATTGTGCTATAAAGAAGGTTATATACGATGGAAAACAATATACAGTATATGACTGTAATAATAAGGCATATTATTGTGAAAATTTATACTTGTGTGCCAACTTAAAATGTGCCTTAGAAATAGAGTTTGAAGGAATACCTGAAGTAAAAGAATATTTGTCTCTTGCTAAGCTGAAACATTGTTTAAGATGTTATGTGTATTTTAACAAGCCTATAAATATTCCTTATAAATTTATAATGGGGAAATACCTTGGAAAATACTCAATTAAATATACTGATAATTTATGGCTAGTAGCATATCCTGACGATATTCTTGCTTTAAAACTATATAATATGCCTAAAGAAAGATTTATAAATGATTGGATAGAAATGATAAATAGAGAGTTCAACTTATCACTTAATTATAAGGATACATTAAATAAATACTGCGGTTATTGGGAAGATGCATATTGTGTCTTAAAAAAAGAATTTTACGAAAAAGGAAATGACCTTCGTTCAAAGCTTAAAAGCAAAAATATACTAGTCACAACATTACCTAAAGACAATGGTGAGAATTCAGCTTGGATGGAAGGACATTTATTTGAAATATAAAGGCTTTAGCAGTCACTTTGTTCCGGCTTTAGCAGTCACTAAACATCTTATCATAAATTAATTTATAGAGTATAGATAAAGCTGCAATAATAAAAGGACTACTACCAATACCCATCATAATAGGAGCTGTTAATGGGAATATAAATGCAATTAACCAAGCTACAAAAATAAGAACTGGAACTGCAGCTCTTGCTAAGATTGATTTATCAGAATTCCAACATTTAAAAATCTTAGCGTATAAGTAGGTGACAATATACATTATTAATACTGTTAAAAAAGGTTGCCCTAAACCTCCAGGGAAAGGAGATAATACTGAAAAAATTTGAAGAGCTAAAGATGAGGATATTAAAGGTATTAACATAGGAACACAATCCATTACTGTCATTTTAACTTATAAAAAGAAAAAAAAAAGAAATCAAAATTAAAGGAGTCTATTATATGGGTTAAATAATACAATGAGTAGAAAGAGATTGAAGGATATGCTTAGAAAGGAAATGGACCAGCGTATAAAAACATATGATACTCCTAAGACTACAGAAAAACCTTCTCTTAAATTTGACCTTAAAACAGACCTTTTAGGTGAACCTGCTGAATTAAAATCTATCTTGAAAGAACAACCTCCAAAACAAGAAGAAACTGTTGAAGACACCCCTTTGAAAAAGTATCTTGACGAAGACGATGAAACTTCCGAAAGTGATTATTCCGAAAGTGATTATTCAGAGGAAGAAGATACTGATGATTATTATATTAAAAAAAGACCCTATAATAAAAAAATAGAAAAATCGGAAGATAGTAAGGTAAAAAAAGACGTTGAACGTAAGAAGGAAAATGAAAGAAAAGATGAACGTAAAAGAGACGATGAAAGAAAAGATGAAAATGAAAGGAAAACAGAAAGAAAATTGGAAGAATATGACGATAGATATAGTAAAAGAAGAGACGATGAGAGGAGAAGAGAAGATGAAAGAAGAAGAAGAGATGATATTTCAGAGAGAAAAAGAGATGATATTCCAGAGAGAAAAAGAGATGATGAAAGAAGAAGAGGAGATGATGAAAGAAGAAGGGATGATGAGAGGAGAAGGGATGATGAGAGAAGAAGAGACGATGAGAGAAGAAGAGACGATGAAAGAAGAAGGGATGATGAGAAAAGAAGAGATGATGAGAAAAGAAAGGATGACGAGAGGAGAAGGGATGCAGATAGAAAAAGAGATAATGAGGGAAGAAAAGAAGAAACAGTAAATCAATTTTTAGACCTTCCAAAAAGGTATATTTTACAACTTATAAAGAACAGAGATATTGATAATATATCAAGCGATTGTGTTGATGAGATTAAGGATGTATTACAAGATTTTACTTCTCATATGTTTGAGCTTTTCTCAGAAGGTGATAAAGTTGTAATTGCAGAGAGAGATGATGTTAAGCAATATATTTCATTATTTATTGAGGATGAAGATAAGGAAATGATTAATGACTTGATTTTGCCTTCAAAAGATATTGAAAGAGCTATTATTACTATTTCAGAAAAATATAACGTTAAGATTAAGAAGGATGTTGTATATCTTGTCCATATGTTCCTTGAAAGTATATTAGCTAAGGTTATAGATGGGGCTAAATTAATCAATGAAATAGGTAAAACAAAAAGATTATCTGGAAGGGAGATTAAGACTGCATATAAGATTTATATGTTGTAATTTCAAGTATTCCTTATTTTTAATAATTTTATAAAGCCGTGATTAGGGTTTATATTTTCCCTGAACTTTTTTACATATTCTATTGAACTTTCAACCTTATTAGAAGTATCTAATAAAGTTGGCTCATATTTACATATAAAATCACAAACAACCGTAGCAGACCTTGACACACCTGCAAAACAATGCACTAATATATTAATATTTTTTGAAAGATTACGGGCTATTTTTGAACTTATATTGTTTAATATAAAATTCATCTTCAAAATAGTCTCAACATCCGTCCTATCTGATATTTTGAATTCATCGTGTTGAATACTCTCAGGGATACTCTGATTTTCTAAAACAGGAAACAAAGATATAACATACCCTATATTTAGTTCTTCTACATGATTTATTCCATATATATCTGAAAGGTATAATTTACCTTTAAAACTTGGAGTAGGAATATGGTCCATTTAATTAAAGGTAAAATATCTTTAATTAAATTTTTTCCTTGAGAATAATAAAAATGGATACAAAAAAACTTATTATGCTTATTATATTATTTGTTATAATATTTGCTTCGCTAGATGTAGCTATACAAGTTCTTATTGGGCTTTTTATGGCAATATTTATAATACCTGGATTTATAGTCTATAAGTTATTTGGAAAAAAGGTGGCTATAGGATACGTGCTATTAGCATATGCGGTAGTTTCAGCACCATTGTATTCAAGAGAGCTAAGTACTATGAATGACGATAAGGAACTTAATAAATCAAGAATTTATGTGGTTTTAGGAGGAATTGCTATTTTTTATATACTTAACAAATACCTTAAATAACAGCTCTACCTTTATCAAAATTCCAGTCATGTTCTTTTCTATCAATACTACGGGGAGTGCCATCACTAAACCTACCAAATTTTAGGGAAGACCCAGGGTCTTCCACAGAAGTATTAGGCTCATAGAGCCTATATTCTTATAAAATCAGGTTGAATTAGAGATGCACCACACGATAAAATTACGTTCATTTGCAGCTGAAATTATTTTACTTTTAATTTTCGGTTATAATTTACCCTTAAAAACTTAGATTCGGAATTATAGGTTCATTTTAATTAAAAAAATTAATTAAAATGTTTTTTTTCTTAAGTATAAAATAAAAAATGGCTACTGATAATTTTTGGGCTGGTCCAGGTCCTTTGATTCTTATTGTTTTCGTTCTTCCTATTGCTATACTATATATGCTTGGATTTAAGACTTTAGCAAAGGTTATAGCAGGATTTTTTATATTTTCAAATGTAATGAGTTATGCTTCACAACCAACACAAAAAAATAATACAGAAGAGGAAACCCTTAAATAACAGCTCTACCTTTATCAAGATTCCAGTCATGTTCTTTTCTATCAATACTAAAATTACGTTCATTTGCAGCTGAAATTATTTTACTTTCAACTCCAGCTTCTTTCATCTGAAATTCTAATGATGCCATATCTTTTGGAAAACAGGTTCCACCAAACCCGTGCTTACCGTCATGTCCTGGAACGTTTGAATGTGAAGGTCCAATACGAGGGTCATTAGTACCATATCCTCTTACAATATCATAATCAATATTTTTAGCTTTACAAAAGCTTTCAAATTCGTTACAGAAAGATACTTTTGTAGCTAAGAAACAGTTACGGAAATATTTGATTGCTTCAGCTGTAGAAGTGCTTACTATGGATAAAACTACACCTGGAAAAGAAGTATCAAACAACTTACAAAATTTGTTGATGACATTATTAGAGTTGTCATCAACACCAATAAACCATTCTTTACAATTCATAGTATCTTGTCTCCAGTTTTTTTCAGTTAAGAATTCAGGCATAAAATGACATTTATGTTTTTGAGAGAAACCAACGGGAACAGTAGAACGAATTACAATATCAATAGTTTCACCTAAAGTTTCCCTTACCTGAGATAAACACTTTTCAATAAGACCTGTATGACATTCTCCAGTTTCAGGGTTCATAGGAGTAGGAAGGCAAATAAAAATTAAATCACAGTCTTTTAAGTCTTCTAAAGTAGTTCCTTGTGGATGACATTTTGAAGGGTCAATATCATATACTTTACATACAACAGAATTTTTGGAAGGACCTTCACTATGTTCAAATAAGAGAGCAGCTTGACCCACAAAACCACCACCAATAATACCCAAGTTAAAATTATATACCATTTTTATTAATAGAAAATATGCGTTTAAGTTAGTAATAAAAAACTTCATTTCTTTGTTAGAAATGAGATTTCGTAAGCATACATCGTATGAGGATTGAACTCATGACCCTGGGAACATAAGTCCCATGCTCTACCACTGAGCTAACGATGTCTTATTTTATAACAAAATAAGACATCTTGTTATAACAAAATATTTCTTTAAGCCTTTTTATAAGGTTAAACATAGAACTTCTTGTTTATACATTCAAAGAACTACATTTATTGGGAGATGTTGATTTCACTAAAATTACACTTGATCCGGACGAAGAAATACAGGGATACTGACGAATACCTTTTCGTGTCTTGAATACAAATACTCGGTTCGCTAAAACCTCACACGCATTTGCTTTACATTAAGACTCTCACTATGCTGTTTTAAACCCTAATCTAAAAAGAAAGAGTTATGTCTGGCCAGACGTATGTAACAACATAGCAATTGTTTGCGTCCAAACAATTGACCTGTATTTCTTATTATTAAAAAACACAACCTTTAAGTCAATTTAAAAAGAAAATAACTTCAATAATAAAATGGATACGGCCATCATGAGAGACGATAACAACATTTACATTGTCATGGTTAATGATAGGCCATACGGCTATTTTACAAATGAGAATGACCTTGAGATTCAATTATCAAGTATTAAAAAAACCGTAATTCCCAAGTTTGAATTTCATAAGAACTTCTTTTGGAATGAAATTATGTCTGATGATGAGGATGTTATTTCAAAATGGAAATGTATCTCTGTAGATAAGAATGATTTTACCAGATATGAAAATATAGAATGTGTTTTAGAAATTGTAAAAACAAGCTTAATTGAGAATGAAAATATTTCTACTGATGTAGAGAGTGATTATGAAGATTAATATGCCTTTATATGTTTCATAAAAATCATCCCTTTTAAAAGGGTTTAAATAAATATCAATTTAAAGATGTAAATTGATTTTTAAAAAATCTTTTATATTTTTTATTATCTAATTGTAACAAGATGAATAGCGACCTTGTTAAGTTCTTGAATTCCTACAGAGTTATTACTTCTGAATATTATACCAATGGGTGTCAGATGGTTCCAAACACTGGTAAATTTAAAATAGAAAGAAACAACTTGGAAGAATTTTGGGATATTTATCAGGAACTTTTGTTCAAATTAAAAGATGACTTTATGTCAGGTATGAATGAACGACCAAGTGAATTTATGCCTGTTCTCGGTGATATTGATATTGCTCTTCCTTACTCTGACGATGAAGAGATGCTGAACACTCCTTTATACCACTATCGTCACGTGAAAGAAATAATATCTATTTACATTGATGTTTTAAAATCTGTTTTACCTAATGATTATGACCCTGAACATCTTTATTGTTTTTTACTTGAAAAACCGAAGCCTTATATTAGCGGAGAACGTATAAAGCATGGTTTTCATATCCATTTTCCATTCTTATTTATGAGCAATATAGACCAAGATATGCATATCATTCCTAGAGTAAGAAGAAGAGTACAAGAAGAAAAACTTTTTGAAGATATTGGTATATTGAACTCAGAAGATGTTATTGACAAATCATGCTCTAGACAACACTGGCTTTTATATGGTTCAAGAAAAGATATAAAATTAGATAAATATACCCTTACTAAAGTCTTTAATCATAAAGGTGATATTGTAAGCTTAGAAAGAGCAATGAGAGATAATAAATTGTATAATATCAATGAAGAGGAAATTGAGTTTGAAAAGCCTATCGAATATTATCTTCCAAGAATACTCTCCATTTCACCTTTAAATAAAAAAATTTACGAAGCAAGAAATACAATAAAAGTTATACCTAAAGAAGAACTTAAAAAAGCAAAAGAATCTAGATATGTTACAGATAATTTATCAGTTTCTCAAGCTTTAAAAATAGCTGAGAAACTGATGCCTTTGTTAAATGATAGTAGAGCTACAGCTCATGATACAAAAATGGAAGTTGGTTGGATATTATTTAATATAAGTGATGGTTCTCAAGAAGGTTTAGATATGTGGCTTGATTTTTTACAAAGATGTCCTGAAAAATACAACGAAGCAAAAGCAGTCTATAGATGGTCTAGAGAAATGAAGAAAAGAGGTATGACTATAGGCTCTCTCCGATTTATTGCAAGAAAAGATAATCCTGAAAAGTATGATGCTATACATAGAGATGAACAAAGAGATTTATTATACAAATCTCTTTTAGGAGGTCACAGAGATATTGCAGTTCAATTATATGAAAAATATGGTGGTCAATTTATCTGTGCTGATATTGATAAGAAAATATGGTATGAATTTAGAGAACATAGATGGGTTAGAGTTCAATCTGGTATTACTCTTAGAAGTAAAATTTCATCTGAAATTCTTCCGAGATATGTTGAAGAAGGTTCAAAAATGTTTAAACAAAACGGTGAAGAAGACGTTGATCTTGAAACATCTAAAGACAACTCTTCTAAAGTAAAACAATTCTATAAAATTATTGCATCCTTGAAAACAGCTCCATTTAAAGATAATATAATGAGAGAATGTCTTGAACTCTTTTATAAGGAAGATTTCTTAGAAAAATTAGATAGAAATATATATTTAACAGGTTTCAATAACGGTGTTTTAGATGTGAAAAATATGGAGTTTAGAAATGGAAGACCGGATGATTATATCTCATTAACAACTGGTTATGACTGGAAAGAATTTGAGGATGATGATACTGAAGTTATAGAATGTAAAGATTTTCTCCTTAAGTTGTTCCCTAATCCTTTAATTAGAAGATATGCTATAGAATACCTTGCAACTATCCTTAAAAGTGGTAATTTTCAAAAGACCTTTGTTATAATGACAGGTGAAGGTGATAATGGTAAGTCTGTTTTTATTGAAATTCTTGAAAAAGTTTTAGGCGAATATATGGATAAATTACCCACATCTTTAATCACATCTGGAAGAACACAATCTTCCGGTTCAACTATGGACACAGAATTGCTTAGAAAAAAGAAATTCTGCGCTCTTCAAGAAACCTCAAAAAAAGACCAAATTAATGATGGTAAGTTAAAAGAATTAACAGGCAATGATAGTTTTCAATCACGTGCTCACTATGGCTCATTTACCAAAGTTGAAGCAACTGCAAAAATAGCTCTTATATGTAATAAACTTCCATCTATTGGTAGTGATGATCCTGCTATTTGGAACAGAGTTCGTGTTCTTCCTTTTGAAAGTAAATTTCCTAAAAATAATGATGAAGTTCCTGTTTCATTTGAAGAACAAATCCAAAAGAAAATATTCCACAGAGATAATAATTTTAGCGAAAAAATACCTTCTCTTAGACAGGCATTTGTTTGGTTAATGTTTCAAACCTATAAATACGTCTCAAGAAATGGGTACAGTAAAGAACCTCAACAAGTCACTGAAGCAACCGAAAATTATAAAATGAATAATGATACTTTCCTGCAATTTACAAATGAAAGAATTGTTAAAGATGATTCAGAAGACTGCGAGGGTATAACTCTTGTTGAAGTTCATAACATTTATAAAGAATGGTATAAGGAAACTTTTGGACACCTTAACAATTGTCCTAATAAGAATGACCTTAAAGAATATTTATATAAGAAATGGGGTGTGGCTAGACTGAATAAATGGAAAAAATATAGAATGAGAACCCTCAGAGATGACGAATTAGAGGGTGAAGCTTTAGCTTTAAGAGAGGAAGATTATACAGATACAGAATAAAAGTTTAATATCCGTATCATTTTAAAATGCATATCTTTTTTAACATTTGGAGGCTCATAGAGCCTCAACTGTGAAGAAAAGTTACACGTTTTAAAATGGCATTCGCTGTAACCGTAATTTTTATTTTTCTAAATGAAAAATAAAAACTATTTATAACTTTGAAACATTCTTGAATTAATATGTTTATTAAACCTCCTTCCAACCGTAGAACTTTAACCAAAGATGTTGAAAATGAAATTCGCCCTTCTGTTAGAAGAAAATCTCCTTTACGTTCCTTGAAGAAAGAGGTAAAAGTTTATAAAAGAAAAGCTATGCAATTTACCCCGGAAGAAGATGTTTTTAAAAACGATGTGATTGAGACTCAAGAAGAAGATGACGAAGAAGTTAAGTTTGAATCAGGGGAAATAAAAGGTGTTCAATTCAGTTTTATGAGCGAAAAGGAAATCGAAAATTTTGCAGTAGTTGAAATCACTGAAACAAAATATGGAGGTCCTAACTCTCTTTATGACCCAAAAATGGGACCTCTCACTAAAAATGATACTTGTGAAACTTGTGATTGTAATTGGGAAAAATGCCCTGGACATTTTGGTTATATAAAATTAGGGGCAAGTTTCCCTCATCCTTTAAGAAGTAAGAATATCGTTGAATATTTAATGTTATTTTGTAGAAGCTGTCAAAGACTTGTAGTTACGGAAGAATCTATCCTTATGCTTGGTTTTAATAAATTTACAGGGGAAGGAAGATATAAAAAAATATTGAATCATGTTGAAAAAAATATAAGCGTCTGTCCTTGCTGTAATACTAGTATTCCTTATTATACATTCTTTGACGATAAATATATGATGGAAATTAAAGATAAAAAATATCCAGTTCAATATGAGAACATATTCAACATATTCTCAAATATAAGAGATTGTGATATTGAATTACTCGGGTTTAATCCTTCTTATGTTCATCCTGTAAGACTTATTATTAACAAGCTATTGGTAGTTCCTCCTTGTGTTAGACCTTTTATTAGGTCAGATGATGGAGAAGTAAGTCACGATGATTTAACCTGTAAATACATTGATATTATAAAAAACAATAATAAACTTAAAGAAACTACAAGTGAAAAAACACGCTTAGATATGATTGATGTATTAATGTTTCATATTAGAACCTTGATGGATAATGGAAAAGGTAAGGCAAGAGAAATAAGTGGAAAAAGACCTATAAAAGCTATAAAAGAAAGATTAAGCAGCAAACAAGGTAGAATTAGACAAAATATTCAAGGAAAGCGTGTTAATTTTAGCGCAAGAACAGTTATTGGAGGTGATGCAGCTTGTATGGTAGATGAATTAATCATACCTCCAGATGTCGCTAAAAAACTTACATATCCAGTTGTTGTAAATGACAAAAATTATGATGAATGTATTAAGCTCTTAAATACCGGTAAAGTTAATACAATATTTCAAGATGGTGTTCATAAAAATGCTAAATATGCAATGTGGAGTGAAGGTTTTAAGTTCAAAAGAGAAGATATATTGCTAAGAGATGGACAGCAATTTAATATTTTCCAAGTAGTCCAAAGTAAGTATGGAGGAAACTTTGATAATTTTGAACTTAAACCAGGTGACAGAATTTCAAGACATGGAGAAATACTATCTAATCTACCTATTAAGAAAAAGAAAAATTTTACCTTAAATATAGGGGATACAATTGAAAGACAACTTCAAAATGGAGATCTTGTTGTGTTTAATAGACAACCTACTCTGTGGAAAGGTAGTATGAGAGCTAAGAAGGTTAAAATTCTCCCTGGAAAAACATTCAGGTTCAATTTAAGCTCAACTGCCGCATTTAACGCAGACTATGACGGAGATCAGAATCGTATATAAATATAAGCTGTTAAAATGAAAAAATAAATTTATTATTTATTAATTATAAAAAATGATTAGCACTTTACCTAAAGACTTATATGGGTATATTTATAAATTAACCTCTGAAGATACTAATAAATCATATATAGGACAAACATTAAGCCACACTTATAAAAATGATAAATGGATAAATACGGGTATTGACACTCGTATAAAATTACATCTAAGAGACTCAAAAAATTTTCCCGAAAGACCTCTATATAAAGATATAAATTTGTATACTATAGATAGATTTGATATTGAGATAATTCATAAAGTTTCTATTCTTGAATTAAATATGTTAGACTATTTAGAACATGAAGAAATTAAAAAAAATAATACAAAATATCCTTATGGTTATAACATTACTGATAATACAGTATCAAATAAAGGTGTAAAGGCAATTATTATAAAAGCATTAGAGTTGAATAATATAGAACCTGAATACATCCCTAAAACAAGGAAAGAAAGAAGACAGCAGGTTTTGATAAACATAAAAAATAGGGATATTTTTTTCAAAGGTAAGAACATAGAAAAAATCATGATAAAGAAAATTAATAACTCAAAAGATGTTCCTTATATAAGAGTTAATATTTATATTAAAGATATAAGTGATATTTATAGATGCGATTTTTATCCTAATAAAAAGAAGAAAATAACCTTTGAAGAAGCTTATAAAAATGCTCTTTGTTTTTCAAATAGTCTTACAAGTAATGAATCTTTGTTAGAGGTTTCTAGTAATATAAAAAATACTTATAAGTATAATGATAAGCTTATGAGTTTAGAGCATAATAATATAACTACAATAATAGGTAAAGTTTATACCCATAAACAAAGTCAATCCAAAGTATATGTTTTATTCTTTAGAGGTAATAATAAAGAAATAAAAATACAATTCGGAGGAAGAAAGACAACGGAAGAAAACACTTTTATAGATGTGTTAGAATTCATAGGTAATTTAAAGGCTAAACATTCTGAAATAAAAAATATTAATATAAAACAGCTTATAAAATCTTGTCTCCAACAGCAAGCTACTACAAAGGTTGCAAATATTATCTTTGTAGATGAATAGTGTAAATATTTGCCACATTAATACTCTTATACAAAGGGAGAGTATTGTCTATGTGTATATAACTTGCTAGTCGGTTTATAATAACCGGCAAGATCTTCAAATTGACGGGAAACGGGTAAAGCTTTATCAACCAAACATAGGTAGTAATACACTATGTGGCCTGAGAGAAAAACCCAGGGTATGGTAAAATAGATAAAGATGTAACAATCCCCAATCCGCAGCGAAGCTTCCTTATGCTAAGGATGAACGTTCAGAGACTAAACGGAGATCGGTCGTATTTTTACGGCTTAAGATATAGTCCAGCCATAACTGAAAGGTTATGGGTTTATGGAGATGAACCTTTGGCTCCCCCAGACAGAAAAATCAAGAGCTGAGGCTGCAACAATCTTAAATACAGTCGATAATTTTATGAGCTCTCAAGATTCTAAACCCCTTTTAGCCCTTAAACAAGACGCTATGACTGGTGGTTATGTTTTAACCGATGGCTATGTTATGATTGAAAAACACATATTCTTCGAGTGTATTTGCCATGAAAATTTTAGTATAGATAAAATAAGTAAAAAAATAGACCACATAAAAGATGTATATATTAAAAGCGGAACTTATGATAGAATTAAAAATATGCTTCTTCAAAAGAATAAAAATAAAATTGACAGAAATACAAATAAACTGAAAAAGATGAAAGAAGCTTCTTTAAAAGGAAAAAGAAAAGCTGAAATTGAAGTTGAATTCAAAGCTTTAAAAGAAGAAAATGAAAAACTTAAAAATATTCCTGAAGACAATATCTTATATAACGGTCATACTTTATTTAGTATTATTCTTCCAGATGACTTTGAATATTACGCATCTAATGGAGCTGCAAAAGATGGTTCAAATGTTGTTGTTAAGAAAGGTGTCTTATTATCTGGAACATTAGATAAAGTCGCAATTGGTTCTTCCTCTGGTTCTCTTATTCATCATATTGCAAAAGATTATGGGTATAAAGTTGCTTCTGAATTTGTAAGTTATTATCAGATCTTAATTAATAACTGGCTTACTCACTATGGATATACCATAGGTTTAGAGGATTGTATTCCAAAAAATACAGATATTATTGACACTGAAATGAATAAATGCTTTTTAAAGTCTATTGCAGCTATAAGAACTGAAAAAGATGAGGAGATGTTAGAAAATAAAATAACAGGCTTACTTAACGAATCCGTTACAGTAGGACAAAAGTTGGCAAAAGAAGCTTTGACTCAAGATAATAATATAGTGAGAGTTGTTTTATCTGGAGCTAAGGGTAATTTTTTCAATATTACTCAAGTCACAGGTGCAGTGGGCCAACAAACTGTTAATGGTAATCGTATTCAAAAACTTTTTGGAGGAAGAACTCTCCCTCATTATGAAGAATTCAATAACAGCATGCTTGATGAGCTTGAAGAAAAAGGAGAAGACCCTCTTCCTGTTCTCATAGAAATGTTCGAGTCAAGAGGGTTTGTCAAAAATTCATACTTTAAAGGTCTTACCCCTCAAGAATATTTCCTTCATGCTGTTGCGGGGAGAGAGGGGTTGTTAGATACAAGTTTGAAGTCGGTGACTTGGGAAACAGAAATTATGGTCTTGGAAAAAGGTGAAACTAAGGTTGTAAAAATTGGAGAATGGATTGATAATATGATAAAAAATACACCTTTAGAAGAAGTTGAACATCATAAGGACAGAGATATGGAGCTTGTAAATATACCTGAAAATAATATTTATATTTCAACAGTGGATGAAGATGGTAATGTTTCTTGGAGTGATATTACAGCTATAACAAGACATGATCCTGGAAAAAGGTTATATGAAATAACAACATTATCTGGAAGAAAGGTAATAGTTACAGAATCAAAATCTCTTCTTGTATGGGATAGTGAAACTAAAAAAATAGTTCATAAATCTACTCCTGAAGTAGTGACAGGAGATTATGTTCCTGTTACAATGAACTTATCTTCTCCTCCTATAATTAACGAGTATGTTGATATGACTAAATATTTTCCAAAAAACAAATATATTTATGGAACTGATTTTCATATTGCTTTTAATCTCTTAGAAGAAACTATGAAACTTCCAGTCAATGGTGTAAGTAAAAGAACAAAGATTCAAAGAGGATGGTGGGAGAAAAATAATAACACAAACTTTACACTGCCATATCCTTCTAAAGCAAGATTTCAAAGAGCTATAAGCGGAAGATCTAAAGTTGAAAATATAAAAGAAGGTTATATTTACCCATATGATGCTAATAGAGAAAATAAAATGATTTCTGATAAGTTTTTATTAAACAAAGAAAATGGTATTTTTATAGGTTTATTTTTAGCAGAGGGTAATACTGATGGTGGAAGTATTAGAATATCAAATAACAATGAAGGTGTAATAAATTTTATAAAAAAATGGTTTGATGACCGTAATATCAAGTATGAATTTGAAAGTAGAACAAATCATATTGGAGGAACTTCAAAATCTATAAGAGGATATTCTATGATTTTATCTAACTTTTTAGACTTGTTTGTAGGTAGAACTTCTTATAAAAAATACGTTCCTAATGAAGCTTTTAATGCACCTGAAGAATTTATAGTAGGGTTATTAGGAGGATATTACTCAGGGGATGGTTCTATAAAGAAAACAGCTATTACATCAGGTTCAGCATCTGAGAGTTTAACAGATGGAATTATATCTCTTTGTAGTCGTCTTGGAATATTTTGTAAAAAAACAAAAGTTCAACCTAAATCTAACAATCTAAATACTCAAAATATTTCACCTTCATATACAACTTATATTTGTTCTAAATGGGCTAAAATCTTTTATGATAAAATAGAGCTGATTGATACTGAAAAAATTACTAAATTGAAAGAAATTAGGACATCTCTTTCTCATATAAATTATCCTACTCAAAATGATATTGTTCTTGATGAAATTGTGGATATATGTCTTATTGACCCTAAATATCATCCTAAAGTTTATGACTTAACTGTGCCTAAAACATTAAACTTTTGTTTATTTAATAATTTAGGGGTTGCTGATACTGCAAATACTGGATATATCCAAAGAAAGATGATTAAGATGTTAGAAGACTTAAAATTTGATTATACAAATGTTGTGTCTAATTCAAAGAACAATGTGATAGAGTTTATGTATGGTGAAGACAACCTAGATGTCTCAAAGCTTCTTAAGACAAAAACAGGCTTAAGTTTTATTGATATTGAACACGTAAATAACAAGTTTAATACAGAGATAGAATTAGAGTGAATATTTAAAAAAAAAATAGACAACGAAGATGACTTAAGTTTAGATTAAAATAAAAGTTTAAATGAAAAGTGTATTTTAATATATAACTTTAAGGTATATATTAAAGAGAGCTAAAGCGGAAAATGTCAAGATTATCAGTATTAACAGAAGCTGTTTTTGAAAATAGAGAGAATATCTATATTTCCGGGATAGCTGGAAGTGGAAAAAGTTATTTATTAAAACAACTTTACGACGAGGCTGTGAAAAGGGGTATAAATTCTGCCCTTACTTCAACAACCGGTGTGAGTTCTTTCAATATTTCAGGCTGTACGATACATTCATTTACAGGGATAATTTTACCTACACAAATGTTAAAAGATCCAGAAGATTTTGTCTCAAGAATAGTTACAAAAATTAGGTTCAAGAGATACTTGCTAAAGAAGTGGCAAAATCTAAAACTTTTATTCATTGATGAAGTCTCAATGTTAGGTGCAAATTATATTGACTTAATAGACATAGTAGCAAGAAGGATAAGAGGTATAAATTCTCCTTTCGGAGGAATTCAAGTTGTAGCAAGTGGTGATTTCTTACAACTTCCTCCTGTCAATGATAGTTTCTGTTTTGAGAGTCCTTGTTGGAATGAATTAAACTTTAAAAATTACGTCTTAACAAAGGCATATCGTTTTACTGAACAAAGATGGAACGACATCCTTCAAAGAGCTCGTATTGGAAAACTTACAAAAGAAGATATGACAGTCTTAAAAGAGTGTGTAAATAAACAAAATAATAGTGATATTAAACCAACTGTTATATACGCGCTTAGACGAGATGTTGATAGTATAAATGAAGAAGCTTTAAATAACCTACCTTCAGAGTTTATAACATTTACAGGTGAAGATACACTTGGAGAAGAGGAAAAAACAGGGAGTGTAAGTATAATTAGACATTGCAGTGAAGAACAATCAAAAGTTCTTGACAGTACTTTAAATATAGGGAGAAATATAAAATTAAAAATTGGGGCGCAGGTGATGCTTGTTGCAAACTTGGATGTAAGTACAGGTCTTGTGAATGGAAGTAGAGGTGTTATAACAAAAATAGAAGGAAACAGTGTTATAGTTAAATTTAAGGGGAAAGAAATGGAATTTGAATATCCAATAGAACCGTTTTCATTTAAGGTAGAACATGGAGGAGAGTATTTTGTGAGAAAGATAGTTCCATTAATACCAGCATATGCGTCAACGGTTCATAAGATGCAAGGATTAACAATAGATTGTGGTATTATAAATTGTGGAAGTTCAATTTTCAGTCCAGGACAGGCATATGTAGCATTATCAAGAGTAAGAAGTTTGGATGGGTTATTCTTAGAGCAAATTTCACAAGATAAGATTTATCCTAATAAATTAGCGTTAAAATTCGAAGAACAGATGCGAAAAAAAGCAGTCTTTATTGATATTGAAAATGGCGATGAATGAATATATTATTCTAAGTTGCATTTCAAAACCACGGTAATTTTTTATGGTAATTCAGGATACACAATTTAAAATAAGTCTAAAGACGTATTTATTTATATATACTATGTTTTCAACCTGTGATTGTATTGAGAATATACAAGTATCATCCAAAGAAGGATTCTTGTATATTTTTGATGCAAAATACTATGATCGTAAAAATTCGTTAATATTAGACAATACTATAAAAATAGGCATGACAAGAGGTTGTATTAAAAAAAGATTATCACAATATACATTTCCCCCTAAAAACATATTATATATAAATTGTTCTATACCTTCAAAGAGAGAAAGCATATTAAAATACTATATTAAAACATTAATGAATATAAAACCTTCTTACGGAACTGAATATTTTAACTATGAAAATAAAACAAATATTGAATATAGTTTACTATATTTTGCCTTATGTGATGTCGAAATTATAAATGAAATTTATAACTTATATAGAACCGAAAAACCTATAAAACAGTTCTATTATATTTCAGACCTATTAAATCCTCATATTGATAAGATTTTAAAAGATGATATTATGAGTAAAAAAGAACTTGATTTTTCACAAAACAGAATTGATTATATAGTAGAAACGACATTTACATACGATGTGTATAAAAATCAGAAAATTATGGATGAAGTTATAATGAAATTTTTCTTGAATGAAGAAGGTGTTAATATAGCTACTTTAATGAATAAGAAACATATGATATTAAAAATTTTAGAGAAGAATGAAGGTGAATATATTTATATAGATCCCGAAGACATACAAAAAATGTGTCAAAATAGCAAACCTATGATGAAAAGATTGAAAGAATATGAGGCTAAAATAATAGAGGAATTTTATCAAAAGTAATTTTACAGTTTAAAATTAAAGTGTAAAATTATAAGTTATAAGTTATTATATCTTTTTAGCTGAAAGTCTAAGATATACATTTCTTAAATAATCAGGGATAGTTTGACCTGTTAAATCTGTGCTTTTAGTTGATGATGGGTCGAAGACTAACACATTACCATTATGGTCCATTATCTTTATTCTCAAGTTGTAAAATCCAGGACTAAATTTAACCGTAGGAGTATAGGATGTAGAAAAGGTGACAAAATTACTTGTAGATGAAGGGTTAGAAGAAGGTATAAAATATTGAGGACTTGGATTAAGGTTAAGAACAGGGAAAGCATTATCATAGACTATATTAACAATTGAACTATCAACATTACCATTATCATCTTCATTGTATATACTTACGTATATGTATGGTATATCATTTACTGTTTTTTGACCTCCATATTGCTGACTTAAGTTTACAAGGGGTCTATTAGGTATTGTTAAGGATATTATATTCATTCCAAAATATACAGGAGTAGATATACTTCCGGGGAAGAATTGAAGGTTATAATATACTGAAGGATTTAGTTTTGAAATATATAAGTAAGGTCCATAAAAATTATTATTGACTATCAAGTCATATATATTATTAACCTGTAAAAGATAAACCCCATTTTGATACTGTATATTAGTAATAAAAACTTTTTTTATCGAACCTGTACTTGAAGGGAAAGTTAAATAATAGTTTGATGTAGTATCAATTATTCCAAAATATTGACTTGTTGTTATAGTATTTGTTCCCGTATTAATATTTGAAGTTGAAGTTATAGCGCTTAATTCACTTGATGAAAGATTGTATGTGAAATAATTTTCAGAACCTGTAATACTATTTATACTATCAAAACTTCTTATTATTTTCGAGGTGTCAATATAGTTGTTAAGTTCAAATACATAATTCGTTCCAGTGTAATTATCGGATCCGGTAAAGTTGCGTCTTATGATGAAATTCTTGTTTAAATAAGAGTCATCATAAGCTCCTTTTATAAACAAACTATGTTCTTGATATTCATTCTCTGAAAATGAAATACTATCCAAAGGTGTATTTGAGTATATTTTACTGAACTTTTGACCCAAGGCGTTAGTAGATGAACTTTCTATAGCATAGTTATATATGTATGATGTATAGGTATTTAAAGGTTCAGTATTTGTTTTTGCTAAAGTACCGTCTTTATTATATATATAAGTTGTTGAGATTATGTTAGAGTTATATACAGATGGTAAAAGTAAAAACTTATTATCAGCTGAATATCTCTTCACATCATTTATTGTAACATTAGTTGAAGGTAAGACTGTATAATTTGATTGTACATAAACACCGTTATAAAAGATATATGAAATCAGTAATGAATTCACAAGGTAATCTATACTCTTAATAATCTCTTGTGCTTGAGTATTCTTGTCAAAACAACCTATATTTGAACTATTAGAAATACCTGTAACTATAACGTAATTATTCTCAAAACCTATATCGTAAAGTTTGACGTCTCTATTATCTTCAATTGAATATATACTATTATTGTAAGTATAAGCACCTGCAGAAGTTAATTTAAGAACGAATCCAGTAGTTGCAGATACTCCATTAAAAATATACTGAATAGTAGTTGGAAAAGTTGAACTTAGACCTGATTGTGTTCCGTATATAACCATATTTGGACTGTTTGTATAACCACATAATATAAAACTATCATCTGTTGAGCTATATTGAAGCTTGCTAATAATATCACTATTTATACCTGCTATAGGAATGACCCAAGAAAATGTTCCATCTATCAAGTTCATTTTAGCAACAAAACCATTTTCTTCATATCCTTGTTTTACAAGTTGAGTTGATAATGAAAAACTTCCTGTTGATGTCAAATAACTAAATTGACAACTATCGGTCCATATACCTGGAATATACAAAAATCTATTACTCGAGTCAATAACAGCGTTTGATATATTCACATTTTTAGATATAACAGTTTGATTTATATCACCTCCTAAGTAACTTGAATATAAAGGTTTTCCCAACTCATTCATTTTTAGTATAAAAGAATTACCGAAGTTGACAGAAGCATTATAAGATTGACTTGTTAAAGTAGGGTTCTGACCTTGTAATGAGAAAATTGGGTCCGTAACATCGTATAGATAAATTGAGCTATTACGTAATAGGAAAACAAGCATAATTTTATTACCATAATAATTAGTTGTTATTTTAGCAGTACTTGAAGCTAAATATATATTTTTAAATGCTAAATTTTCACTCATAATATTAGTAGTAGTATCAACGTTTGACATCATTACGTAGTCATTACTTATTTCGCTAATTCCGCTTGAGGGAGGTCTTGCGCCTGTCCATCCTGTAGCTGTATTAATAATAGAAGTATAAAATAAGCTATTAGAAGTTGAAATCATAGTACCAGGGACATTTATATTAAAATCAGTATAATATGAGGGGAATTGTCCTACATTACTAATATTTTTATAATCTGTGTGGTCAACAACAACAGCACTATCAAATAACGCTGTATAACTGCTTGTATCATACCCTATTCCTACTATAAACTTATTGTCGTAAAATGTTGTTGATACAGAGTTTTTAGTCTGAGGCATAAGAACTGCATATGTAGGATAGTTATATACAAAAAGGCCAGTAGGATTATTTACATTTATATTTACAGGGTTTCCGTTATACGTATTAAAATTTATAGGATTAGCAAAATTTGGAAGGTTATTATTAGATATATAAAGTGTGAGAATAGTGTCATTATATTGTGGATAATATCGTATAAAACCAGCTTGATAATTTATAAAATTTGTATAACTAAAAACGTAGTTAAAGTTAAACACAGAATTTGACATTGTATATGAAGATATTTTATTATTATTATTAACCATAAAAAGACTTAATGTATCATTTATAATTGCAGGGAAAGTCTGAGCTATGTAAGAACCTGTTGTTGATACTATAGTTTGAGAGAATGATATAGTATCTGGTAAAATTTCAATATTCGATGGTGCTGAAAGTGTAAATATCGAACAGTTATTTTTATGAGATACAAATAGGTAGTAATTATTATTATAATAAATATTTGAAATGTCATAAGGAATACCTGTAAAGGAGTAAGAATAAGAATAAGAAAGTTTTGATGTTTCTATGGTTCTTATATCATAAAAATGGATATTTGAAGGTGTTGGAACCGTTAAATAACTTGAATTAATAGAACTCAATAATGTGTCGCTTGTACCTGTATAACCTCCTGGTATTGACAGTGTCTTATTAGTAACAATATCATAATGGGTATTTGTAAGTGTAGTAGTTGCATATGAAGTTGTGTAAAAATAAATACCATAAAAGTTTCCTAATTGACTTGTTCTATTTGAAGTTGCTGCATATAGTATATTATCACTATCAACATTAACTATTTGATTAAAGTCTTGATATACTAAACTATTTGACAATGGGAGGGTCTGTTGAGCTATAGGATTATTTATATCATCTATGTTATAAAATGAGATTGCATTACCTGCATTTGGAGATTGGATTAAGAAATATTTTATTCCTGAACCTGTTCTAACCCGTAATTCTCCAAGATAAGATGTTGAGGCAGCTGAAGTAAAAAGTTGTTTTGTGAGAGTATAATCAGGGTTTATTTTATAAATTGTTAATGTAGAGCTTCCAGGATTAGGTGCAATAACAAATTCTTGTGAATCGTTTTTAAAATATCTTAAGTCTCTCACTCCAAGATAATCATAAGAACCAGTAGATGTTAAACTAATTGTATTTGTAAGAGTATCATATCTAAATAATCTTGCTTCAGTCTTTCCTAGAGCTGTAGAATTTGTCGAATTATATTCTACAAACATAGCATAAATATTTGTTCCTGTTTTACTATCAACCCAAGCGCATGGCCAAGAATGTCTAACATTTGTAGATGTTCTTGGAGAAGGACCTGATGTTGCATAAGATAGAGTATTTGTGCTTGTATCTAACTTGTAAACATCTATAGTTCTTTTCACGCAATTCCAAGCAAAAGAAAATATATTATCTGTACCTGTTGCATGAACTGCTGATATCTTATAATCTATATCTCTTATTCCTCCTAATAGTGTGAGACCTTCAGAACCTGTAGCATAATCAATGCTATAAGCATACCCGGTTGCTCCTGCCGCACTATTTTGAGCGTAAAAATTAGCCTGATATCCGTATAGTTTATTATTAACTTCTACAAAGCAGAAATCAAACACAACAAAAAAATTTGGTCCTGTACCTTGTGTAAAACCTGGTACTCCTGGATATGTAACTTTAGTTTCTTTGATAAAGTTTAAGGAACCTGTAGATGTTTTTTGATAGTACAATAGGCCTCCAGTTTTATTTTGGAAACTATTAGGGTTATAAGAGGTAGTATTATATGCAATATAGTAATCGTATCCGGTATTTTGATATTTTATCAAGTAGTTTCCTTTAGGAGTAAATGCAGGAAGACCTCCATTTGCACATTCTATTCTTGGAGGATCATTGAAGGTATAATACTTATATGGAGATAAGGTTGTAGGATTTGTGTTTATAGTTGATATAACACTATCAGAACTGTCTACAAGCAAGCTATTATTACCTGATGTAAGAGTTTTTCTAATATCAAAATTTGAAGATACAATATTATAACCCCAATTTCTATTGTTATATTGACCCACATTTCCGTAACTATCAATTTTAAAGATACATTCAGAAACAGAAGTTTTAGGATTTTGTATGTCTAAAATCTTACTCAAAACTCCGTCTTCGTATTTATTGATAATAACATTTGATGCGGTAAAGTCAAACATAACAGTAAGATTTTGAATACTATCAAAAGTAAAATTAACATCAGTAGTATAGTTACTTGTACCTGTGGATGTTCCTGTAGGTAGGGTTAAAAATACGGTCCAATTTACAAAACCTGCAGCTGTTATATTTGAAACAAAAAATGAGGATAAAGAAGGGTATTTATTTTCAGGAAGGGTTTCTATGACTGTATCATCGTAATAAAATATAGGACTTTTTCCAGAGGGTATAGTACCGCATATAAATATATTTCCATCTACATCTTTTTTATAGTTTTTCAATACTGCATTTGTTACTTTAAATTTATTGTCAATAAAATCAGGGTCTATACTGCATTGATTAAAAAACATATTACCAACAGGGTCACCGTAAGAATAAGTTCCTGTACTTGTATTTGTCTTAAACGATACTGCAAAATCGCAGGGATTCGGATATTTGTCAACGTCTCTAAAATTTGAGTTTATATCTATATTGTAAGTAGGATTTGACATTTATAAAACTAAATGAAAATTATTTTTTTATATAAAAAATTAATTACAATCTAAAATGGGTATTTTCAGATACTTTAGACATATCTCTAAGAAGTATCCTCAATCGTTGATTTGTTTCAAGAAAAATGAACCTTCGGTTGATACTTCAACAGATGCTTGTCTTATTGATTTGAATGCTGTATTTCATCCTTGTTGCCAGGTTATGTACGAGTATGGAAACGGGGAGAAAACAAAGTCTATTTTTTGGACTAACAAAAAGAAGCAAATGACATCCGAGGAGATGGAGTTTAAAGCTTTTAATATGATATGTAACAAGATTGATGAGATAGTGAGAATAACAAATCCAAAGAAATACTTATACTTGGCAATAGACGGTGTTCCGGGACTTTCAAAACAAACACAACAACGCCAAAGAAGATTTAAGAGTGCAAAGAACCCTCTTAACAACCAATTCGGATTTGACCCTAATTGTATAACTACAGGGACAGAATTTATGGAGAGATTAGGAAAGCATCTTTTTGAGTTTATAAAGAAGAAGAAAAAATATGATTGGAAAAAATTACAGGTTATATACAATGATATGCATTGTCCTGGCGAAGGAGAGCATAAGATTGTGAGATGGATTGAGAGTGAAAAACTTGAAAGTTGCACAATTGTATCTCCAGATGCAGATTTGATAATGTTGTCTTTGACTTTGCATAAGCTCAAGAAAATATACATTTTCAGAGAGAATATATTCGATGACTTTGATGCTGAATATTTTTTCGTTGATATTAATGTGTTAAGAGAGTGTATTTTGTGTGATATAAAATATCAGTCTCTTGAGCATCCGTTTGAAGAGAAAAAAGTATTACGTGATTATGTTGTATTCAACTTTCTTATCGGGAATGATTTTCTTCCACATATCCATTCACTGGAGATTACAAATCAGGGTGTTGATATATTGTATAGTACTTATATTGATGCGGTGATGGAGAAGGGTAATTTAATAGAGGAAAAAATGAAAACAATAATTTTTAGAAAAGAAGCTATGACTGAGTTGATGAAGAAGTTGTCTGAAATAGAGATAAAGATGCTTTTAGATAAGCACGGAAGAGGGTATGCAAAATATCCAGATAAGTTGATACAGAAGCATATGGTAGTTGGCTCGAAGGGGGTAAATATAGATTTTGATAATTTTAGAAAAGATTATTATGTGAGTAAGTTAGAGTTGAAAGAGGAGTATTTAGAGAGTGAGATACGAAGAGTGTGTAGAGAGTATATGTTGGGTATTTTATTTATAGCAAGATATTACTTTAAAGGTATCCCGACATTTAGTTGGTGTTATCCATTTCATTATGCACCTTTAGTAAGTGATTTATATTCTTATTGCAAGGACGCTGATTTAATTTTTGATTTTAATATTGATCGCCCTTTAAGTATGTATGAAAGTTTATTGGGGATATTACCACCTTCATCTTTTCATTTATTACCTAATAGTGTAAGAGAAGGGTTAAGAGATAGGTTATTAATGGATGTTGATTTTTTAGAAGAATTTGTGGTTGATTTAGATGGATGTCAGCAGGAGTATGAAGGTAAGTGTATATTACCAATTGTGGGGTATGACAAGTTGAAAAAGTTATTCAACATGATAGAGTTAAATGAGGATGAAAAAAGGAAGAATAATATTGGAAATATCTATAAGTTTTAAAATTAAGTTTTAAAGAAAAGTATAATAATATCAAATGTCAGGTTTAGATATTATTATAGACCCGGAAGTAAATATGAATACTCAGTCATATTATATTATACAAGAGTATCTTAAAAAGGTTCCTGTAAAGACAGTTATTGAGATCGGAGCATCATCTGGAGGAGGAACAACTGAATCTTTAATTAAAGGTATTATTGCAAATGAACATCATAAAGGTGTTAAGATGGCTTCAATTGAGGTAAGTAGAGCAAGATTTAAAAACTTGAAAGAAAGATATAATAATATTCCATTTTTTACGCCTTATAATATTAGCAGTTTGCCATTATCAAGATTTCCAAGTGAAGAACACGTTGCAAAGTTTATTAGAGAAACAGGTATTCATGGAGGTAATGTTAATACTGTATTAGATTGGCTTAGACAAGATATTCAGTATGTTAAAGATAACAATTTTGACGTTAATGGCATACAGAAAATAAAGGAAGATTTTGGAGTTCAAAAGTTTGATTTAGCAGTTATAGATGGGAGTGAATTTTTAGGGGATGAAGAGTTCAATGAATTACCTAATTGTGATGCTTATTTCTTAGATGATATTTATGTTTATAAGAATTGGAACTCTCATAAAGCGTTAGAAAATGATGTTAGATATATAAAGATGTTTGAGGAGAAGATAAGGGGAGGAAGTAGTTTATTTTGCAAAAAAGAAATTCTTGAAAAATATTTTATTTAGATATAATCAACTTGTTTTGAGACTGTATTTTCATCAAATTTAGAGATATTTTGATGAGAGTAAATGGTATTCACAGGACACCATGTGTATTTATGAGTTCCAAGTAAGCCTGCTAAATAAGAAAATGTAGAATTACTACTGATAAGATTAGTAGCATAATAAAGCTTGCAAAAATCAGCAAACATATCATCGGCTGTTGATATAGTTACTTTTACCTTTTTAACATTTGAAGCGTATTCATATATGAATCTAATATATTCAAGTTCCCATGGGTATTTAACCTTATCAACAACAATAATTAAGTGTGATACATTTTTTAGGGAAGAAATAACGTCAATATACATATCGGGTTTCATAACGATTTTATCTCCTATAAAATCATCAAGTCTAAGATGAAGAACATATTCGTTGTGAAAGTTAAAAGATATTTTATGATTTTTTAGCTTTTCAGCCAAGTATGAAACTGTAACATTGTCATTTATTTTTTCTAAATTATAAGTGTTAATTGCTGCGTTAATATAACTCTTATGTTTTATAATATGCTTATCAAACTGGAAATAACCATCTAAATATACATTTTTATTTAAGAGAGGGGAAATATCCTCTAAAATATTAAAAAAGTTTTCATCGGTTACGATAAACGCATTTTTTAAAGGAGTATTATATACGTATTGAACGAAGGAAGTATTTTTAGAAAGTTCATTTTGAATGACTTTCATAGCTATATATTGGAATAAGTTATTTCCAAATCTTCCTGAGAGTTTATAACTTATAAACATTTAATATATAAGGTTTTATAATTTTAAATATTTATTCATTCAAAACAAATATAAGAAGCTAATCCCATTGCAAAAGTTCCCCATAGTGTATCAGCTATAGCATAGCTCCAATCATACTCTGTAAATAATGCTTTATTTGTGAGGTCAAATGTTCCATACATTAAAAAACCTATAGTTGCGCCTATTTTGAAGGCATCTTTTTTAGTTATAGCAAAAGGTTGGACAAAGCGGTGATAAGCTATAGCTGCAAGGATGTAAAATAAAACACCGGCTTTCATATCTACTTGGAGAGGAGATTTTTGTATTTTTTCAATTTGAGTTTTGTGGATAGGTCTTGAGATCCATAATGAGTCGATTACGCCAAGAATAATAGGAAACTTAAGATAATTCATTTTATTATTAATAAGTTAATAAAATAAATTTTAAAAGATAATCTCTTAAGAATAATAAAATGGACTTGATAACATTCTTTTTTAGACTTTCATCTTCCCTTAAGCTTTACCATTGGAATACATCATCTTACGCAAGACATGTGTCAAGTGGAGACTTATTTGATAGTGTAATTTCAACCACAGACAAATTTATGGAAACATATTTTGGAAGGTATGGTAAGACTGGAATTTCATCAGTTGATGCATCAGCTGAATTGTATGATGATAGAGAAGTTGTTTCTTTTCTCAAAGAAGCTATAATGTTCTTGAATGATATAGTAAAAAACAGATTAGTAAAAGAGACTGACACTGATCTGTTGAATATAAGAGATGATTTGGTGGGTCATATTAACAAGACACTTTATCTTTTTAAGTTTAACTAAATATAAAAGCGAGTATAATAGCAGGTTTAAAAAGGTCAGGAAATATAAAATCATTCTTACTACTTATTGCTTTATTTCTGAGGTGATTTAATACTGATAAAATATGAAGAAGTAATACACCTACAAGTATCTCGTAATTATTAACTAAAAGTTTATTTTCGATAAGTAAAATAAGTACTTGAACATAGGTAAACATACTACCTATTGTATCCATAATTATAAGTTTATCATTAGACTGGAGTTCTAATTTATATTTATGAAAGGGTATATGACCTCCAAATTCATCAATTAGAAGCATTATGAAAATTTTATAAACTGGGGATATATTACCTAGGAATATGCTTAGAATAATAATTTGCCTTATAAAAAAGTATAGATAAAAGTTTTGCATTTTATTATAGGGATAGAAAATAAAATTAAATAACTTTATGACAAGCTCTACATTTAGGAAGATATATGTCAGATGAACCTATAAGAGTCTGTTCATCACTTTTTATACATCTTTGGGTAAAAGGAGCATCTTTACCACAATCTGTACATATTGCTTTTAAGTGTCTAATAGTATCAGCTCTTGAAATAAGGCTATTTATAGGTTCAAAAGGCATCATTTTATAATCACTATTTAGTCCAGCGCAAATAATAGTTTTTCCTTTAGATGTCCAAAAATCTACAAATTCATCAATGTCTTCAAAAAACTGAACTTCGTCTATAATAAAGGCATCATATTCAATAAGTTCAACACTATTTATAAACTTTAATTTACCCACAGATATATGTTTTCCGATTGAAAGAGATCCATCGTGAGTTGCAATTTTACCTTCATTAGAGTATCTTGTATCAAAGGAATGATTAATACAGATATATTTCTTCTTGGAAACTTGAAATTTTTTCTCAAAGGTTAAAAGCATACTGCTTTTACCTGAAAACATAGGTCCAATTATAAGTTCAATACTCATTTTATATTCTTACATATAAGAATAAATTTTTTTAAATCATTTTAAAAGATTTAAACATTCATTATAACTTATAATAAATGTTTATTCCTCGTATAAAAAAATCCCTTAAACCAGGGTATATTTCTTTCACTTATGACCTTACATATTTTGATTTAATGAAACTTCCATTTAGGTATGATATTGATAAAAAAATTCTCTCAACTAATTATACCCGAGTAAAAACTCTTATAGAAACCCCTTTTGTAAATGATGCATTTTTTACATTGAATGATGACTTGAAAAGAGCTGCTTATATCCTTAAGTTGAAAGGTATTAAACCTGACCATATTGAGTATAAAATAACTGATGAAATAAAACAAAGATTATTAAATACATACAATCTTCAAGGGTTAAAGGAAGAGATAAATGAAGAGATTGAACAAGTAAAAAGTGAATTTTCATTATGCGTTGATTATGATGAATTATTAAGTGCAAAAAATCACTATACATTACTCTATAAATTAATTCGTTTAGATAAAGAAATTTATGAAAGAATTAATGAGTGATCATCTCTCTAATAATATCCTCTAATTTATATTCTTCTTCCCACCCTATTTCTTTCTTTACCTTTTTAGCATTTCCTATAAGGTCTGTCAAGTCATATGGTCTAAAGTATTTTGGAGAAACTTCTACAACTGGACTTGTTCTTCCTTTGACATATCCTTTTTCGTTAAGACCTTCACCTACCCAATTTATTTTTCCAAAACCAGCTTCTACAAACGCCATATTTACAAATTCTCTAATAGTCACTCTATGTTTAGTTGCAAGAACATAATCATCAGGAGTTTCTTTCTGTAAAATCATCCACATACCTTTTACGTAGTCTTTTGAGTGTCCAAAGTCTCGTGTTGCATTTAAGTTTCCGAGGTAAAGAGGTTCTTCAAAATCGTGTTTTTTAACATAGTCGCAAATTTTTTTACAAACAAAATTATGACCTCGTCTAGGGCTTGTATGATTAAATAAAATTCCATTAACACAAAACATATTATACGCCTTTCTATAATACTTAATCATATGATATGCATAAAGCTTAGAAATAGCGTATGGACTAACTGGATTCATAGGACTTTTTTCATCTAAATACTCTAAGTTATTTGTATTTAAAGTATTCCCATAAAGCTCACTTGTAGATGCTTGATATAACTTAACTTTATCGGTTAAATTAAGCAATCTAATACTCTGAAGTAAATTAAGGACACCTGTAGCATCAACATCAGCTGTATATTTTTCAAGGTCAAATGATATGGCGACATGACTTTGAGCTGCTAAATTGTAAATTTCCAAATACCCTTCTTTTAATTCTGAAATACACTCGTTTAATATTTTGATAATACTTCCCATATCTGTGATGTCTCCATACCTTAATTTTAAAGAATGAAATATATGGTCTATTCTACCTGTGTTTATACTTGAAGAACGTCTAATCATACCATATACGGTATAACCTTTTTCAAGTAATAATTCAGCCAAATAACTACCATCTTGACCTGTAATACCTATTATGAAAGCCACTTTATTCATTTTATTATTTATAGTTCATATTTATAAACTTATTTTAACCCATTTTAAAAAATAAGTTTATATTATTATAAAGATGTATGGTATTTTAGGAGTTTCAAAAGATGCTTCAAAGGAAGACATAAAAAAAGCATTTAGAAAACTTTCACTAGAACACCATCCTGATAAAGGAGGAGACGAGGAAAAATTTAAAGAGATTTCTAACGCATACGAGATATTGTCAGATGATGAAAAGCGTAAAAATTATGATTTAACAGGTGGACAACCTCCTCATAATCCATTTCAACATGGTTTTAACAACTTTCAGCATAGCTTTAATCCATTTGAATTTATGTTCAATAATATGAGACCTAATAGAAGGCAAGAACCTATGAAAAAATTAGACGATACTATTTACACTCTTGAAATACCTTTAGAGGAAGTATATTTTGGTAAAATAAGAAAAATGATGGCAACCGTAACTGAAAAATGTAGTTGTTCATCTATATGTCCAAGATGTAATGGAAATGGAAAAATAACCATTATAAGAAACCTTGGACCTATGATACAACAACTAGAAACTCAATGTGATATGTGTCTTACAAAAGGTTATATTATAAAAGGTTGTAATTTGTGTAACAACACAGGCATAGTTAAGAATAAAGAATATTATGATTTTAATATTCCTGTGGGTTGTATTGAAGGATATGAGAAAAGAATTGTGGGAAAAGGACAACAGGCATTTAAACCTACAGAAATACCTGGAGATTTAGTTTTTAGAATCAGACTATTAGAACATCCTTCTTTTAAAAGAAGAGGAAATGATTTGTTATATGAAGTCATTATATCCTTTATTGATAGTATTTGCGGATGCGATATAATTATCCCTCATTTTGAAGAAGAAATTACAGTAACAACAAGCGACTTTGGAATTATAAAAGAAGGTAAAGAATATATAATAAATAACAAAGGTATAAATGGAGGCAATTTAATACTTATATTTAAAGTAGATGAATATACCCGAAAAATAGAGAAAGAAAATAGAGATAAAATAAGGGAGATATTAGCTTAATTTTTACTTTTATATTTTTATAAGTAAAAATTATATTGGAAGTCTTTAATTAAAAACAATCCAATTTATATATACATCATAAGCGGAAGATGAGTTCAAATAAATTGTAAATGAACCTGAAGATATATCAATTCCTTCTATGAATTCACCTGCTACTCTCGGTGATATATTAGCAAAAACTGTTGAATCTTGTGTAACTAAACTATTTGTAACTGTTCCGGAAGTTGAAGTTGTAGGAATCATAATCTTACCTCTTATGGTATTAGAAGTTACACTTCCAGCTGAACCTGTAGAACTATTATAAGTTAAAATTAAATTATTTGTACTTAATGATGTGCTTGTAATTCCTCCAGTTGCCGTTAAACTTCCTATTAAAGTTGTTCCTCCTACAACTGTTAAACCGCTAAAACCTAATACAGCTCCTTGAGAAGCTAAATGTTCAGATGCTACGTTTTGGAAATAAGTATTAGCACCACTCATATTTCCTGTAAATATAATATCAGTAAAAGGTCCTGTATATTGTCCTCCTTGGAATCCCTGATTACCTTGATTACCTTGGTTTCCCTGATTACCTTGATTACCTTGGAATCCCTGATTACCTTGATTACCTTGGAATCCCTGATTACCTTGATTACCTTGTGCTCCTTGGAATCCTTGTGCTCCTTGGAACCCTATTAATTTACTTTCATCTGTAACATCTCCTGCATAACCATAGGAATTATCTGGGCCAGTACTTCCCGCTCCTGTTCCAGAATATACAAACAAATCTCCTCCTAAAACAAGAACAAATTGACCTACATTACCTCCTGTTGCAATAACAGTATTTAATCCAGTATAAGAATTAGTACTTGCAAAAACAACAAAACCTTGACCAACATCACCTTTTAAACCTTGATTACCTTGAAATCCTTGAAATCCTTGATTTCCTTGAAATCCTTGAAATCCTTGATTTCCTTGATTTCCTTGATTTCCTTGATTTCCTTGATTACCTTGATTACCTTGATTACCTTGATTACCTTGTGCTCCTTGATTACCTTGAAGGCCAGAAGATGTTCCTGTTGGAAGTATTATACTGTTTGTAACAACTAAATCTTTTATTGTTGCTGTGCTTCCAGTTGCTGTTAAACTTCCTAATAAGGTTGTTCCTCCTACAACGGTTAAACCACTAAAACCTAATATAGCTCCTTGAGAAGCTAAATGTTCAGATGCTACGTTTTGAAAATAAGCATTAGCACCGCTCATGTTTCCTGTGAATATAATATCGGTAAAAGGCCCTGTATATTGTCCTCCTTGGAATCCTTGAAATCCTTGGAATCCTTGAAATCCTTGGAATCCTTGAAATCCTTGGAATCCTTGAAAACCTATTAATTTACTTTCATCTGTAACATCTCCTGCATATCCGTAGGAATTATCTGGGCCAGTACTTCCCGCTCCTGTTCCAGAATATACAAATAAATCTCCTCCTAAAACAAGAACAAATTGACCTACATTTCCTCCTGTTGCAATAACAGTGTTTAATCCAGTATAAGAATTAGTACTTGCAAAAACAACAAAACCTTGTCCAACATCACCTTTTAAACCTTGTGCTCCTTGATTACCTTGATTTCCTTGAGCTCCTTGATTTCCTTGAGCTCCTTGATTTCCTTGAGCTCCTTGATTTCCTTGAGCTCCTTGATTTCCTTGAGCTCCTTGAGCTCCTTGATTACCCTGATTACCTTGTGCTCCTTGATTACCTTGTGCTCCTTGATTACCTTGTGCTCCCTGATTTCCTTGAAGGCCAGAAGATGTTCCTGTTGGAAGTATTATACTGTTTGTAACAACTAAATCTTTTATTGTTGCTGTGCTTCCAGTTGCCGTTAAACTTCCTAATAATGTTGTTCCTCCTACAACGGTTAAACCGCTAAATCCAAGTGTAGCTCCTTGAGAAGCTAAATGTTCAGATGCTACATTTTGGAAATAAGCATTAGCACCGCTCATGTTTCCAGTAAATATAATATCGGTAAAAGGCCCTGTATATTGTCCTCCTTGGAATCCTTGGAATCCTTGTGCTCCTTGGAATCCTTGCGCTCCTTGGAATCCTTGCGCTCCTTGGAAACCTACTAGTTTACTTTCATCTGTAACATCTCCTGCATATCCATAAGAATTATCTGGGCCAGTACTTCCCGCTCCTGTTCCGGAATAAACAAATAAATCTCCTCCTAAAACGAGGACAAATTGACCTACATTACCTCCTGTTGCAATAACAGTATTTAATCCGGCATAAGAATTAGTACTTGCAAAAACAACAAAACCTTGACCAACATCACCTTTTAAACCTTGAGCTCCCTGATTACCCTGATTACCTTGAACTCCCTGATTACCTTGAACTCCCTGATTACCTTGTGCTCCTTGATTACCTTGATTACCTTGATTTCCTTGACTTCCTTGACTTCCTTGATTACCTATAGCTCCTTGATTACCTTGAAATCCTTGATTACCTTGAGCTCCTTGAAAACCAGAGGATGTTCCTGTTGGAAGTATTATACTGTTTGTAACAACTAAATCTTTTATTGTTGCTGTGCTTCCAGTTGCCGTTAAACTTCCTAATAAGATTGTTCCTCCTACAACGGTTAAACCGCTAAATCCAAGTGTAGCTCCTTGTGAAGCTAAATGTTCAGATGCTACGTTTTGAAAATAAGCATTAGCACCGCTCATGTTTCCGGTAAATATAATATCAGAAAAAGGACCTGTAAATAAATCACCTTTAATACCTTGGAGACCTTGGAATCCTTGGAAACCTTGAAAACCTTGAGCTCCTTGGAAACCTACTAGTTTACTTTCATCTGTAACATCTCCTGCATATCCATAAGAATTATCAGGACCTGTTGTACCTGCTCCTGTTCCGGAATAAACAAATAAATCTCCTCCTAACACAAGGACAAATTGACCTACATTACCTCCTGTTGCAATAATAGTGTTTAATCCAGTATAAGAGTTAGTACTTGCAAAAACAACAAAACCTTGACCTGTATCACCTTTTAAACCTTGTATACCTTGTTCTCCAGTAGCTCCTTTCAATCCTTGAAATCCTTGAAACCCTTGTAATCCTTGAAACCCTTGTAATCCTTGGAACCCCTGGAACCCTTGAAATCCTTGTGTTCCTGTTGTTCCTCTTAATCCTTGAAAACCTTGAACACCAGGATTTGAAGGACCTGTTGCTCCTATTAAACCTTGAAAACCTTGAAAACCTTGAAAACCTTGAAAACCTTGAACACCAACTAATCCTTGAAGACCTTGAGGTCCTATTGCTCCAGTAGGACCTACAATTGAAGACAAACCTATACCTACTCTTGATGAAGTTCCTGTTGATGATGGAATAAATCTAATACCTGTCATTTTATTATTAAAATAAGAAAATAATTTAATAATAAATCTTACTTTTCTATCGTGTGATGAATCTCTCCTCTGGTGTTTTGTTTCCCTTTGGGAAACGACAGAGGGGAACGAGAGCACTCAGGATAAATGGAGCAACAGGATTATATCTTGTGGTGCATCTCTATCACCCCTGTTCGCGCTTTGCGCTCACGAGCCGTAGGCGAGTCCGGGGTTCCGTTTCCCGAAGGGAAACAAATCAACCTGATTTTTATACTGTGAGTAGCAAATTAAAATGTACCTGATTTTAGGGAAGACCCTGGGTTTTCCCTAAAAACTGGTCCGTTTGTTTCCCTTCGGGAAACGGAACCCCGAAGGGGTGATTATTTTGGCTGCCGCTATAAGAGAATACATCGTGACTTCGTCGCTCCGTTTTGCGAAGCAAAACAATCTCGAAGAGCCTGATACTTCTGTGGAAGACCCAGGGTCTTCCCTAAAATTTGGTAGGTTTAGCGATGGCACGGAGGACCCAGGGTTCTCCACTCCCCGTAGCTTAATTAACTACAAAAAAATCAATATCAAATCTATTTCCTGCTAAACCAACATTATTAGAAAATAAAATACTAAAACTTCCACTTGAAGGAACTGAAGCTAAAATTGTTGGAAAGGTAGTTGATGTATAATAATTTGATATATTAATAAAAATACTACTGGTTAAATTAACCCTATTATTGTTTATTAAAATAGTTGTTGCTCCAGTTGAACTCCAAGCACTAAAACCAAATCTTCCTCTATTTGCATTTATAGTAATAGGAGTTGTTAATAACCCGTTATTACTAAAATTATTAATTGTTAAATTATTAGTTCCAATAGAGGTTATATTAGCACTTCCTGTTGAAGTAATATTTCCATATACATCTATACTTGTATTTTTTATTAAAGTTCCACCAGTATAATAGTTAATTCCAATATTACCAATAACCTGATCTACGGTTAATATGTTTGATGAGTTAAAATTACCATCAATAAATACTGTATCTTGTGGATTTTCTGAACGTATAGTGCTTCCTGTCATCATAATAAGTTCTTTATTACAAGAATCTATTTCAAATGCAGGAACTAGATCTCCTCCAGTATAACATACAAAGGAGGTAATTCCCGAGTTTGCCTCAACTGTAAAACTATTGAATACATTAAGATTACTATCAATAAATACTGTATCTTGGGGATTATAAGATATAATACTAGTACCAGACATCATAATAAGTTCTTTATTACAAGGGTCAATTTCAACTGCAGGAACAAGATCTCCTCCAGTATAACATACAAAGGATGTAATTCCTGAGTTTGCCTCAACTGTAAAACTATTAAAAACATTAAGATTACTATCAATAAAGACTGTATCATTAGGATTATAAGATATAATACTAGTACCAGACATCATAATAAGTTCTTTATTACAAGGGTCAATTTCAACGGCAGGAACTAGATCTCCTCCAGTATAACATACAAAGGAGGTAATTCCCGAGTTTGCCTCTACCGTAAGAGAATTATAAACATTAAGATTACTATCAATAAATACTGTATCATTAGGATTATAAGATGTAATACTAGTACCAGACATCATAATAAGTTCTTTATTACAAGGATCAATTTCAATCGCAGGAACAAGATCTCCTCCAGTGTAACATACAAAGGATGTAATTCCCGAGTTTGCCTCTACCGTAAAACTATTAAACACGTTAAGATTACTATCAATAAACACCGTATCATTAGGATTATAAGATGTAATACTAGCACCAGACATCATAATAAGTTCTTTATTACAAGGGTCAATTTCAATTGCAGGAACAAGATCTCCTCCAGTGTAACATACAAAGGATGTAATTCCTGAGTTTGCCTCAACTGTAAAACTATTAAAAACATTAAGATTACTATCAATAAAGACTGTATCATTAGGATTATAAGATATAATACTAGTACCAGACATCATAATAAGTTCTTTATTACAAGGGTCAATTTCAACTGCAGGAACAAGATTTCCTCCAGTATAACATACAAAGGATGTAATTCCTGATGTAGCATCAACCGTAAGAGAATTATAAACATTTAAGTTTGCATCAATAAATACAGTATCTGTTTGTGTAATAGTACCTATACTACTTCCACTTGAAAGTTGAAGTTGAGATGTATTTGTATCAAAAATAAATTGAGGATTTCCTCCAGTAGATGAAGCAATAGATATTAATCCAGTATTAAAATCAACTTTAAACATAGGATCAAAATTAGCACCGCTTCCTCCATTTGAAGGTCCTTGAAAACCTTGGAAACCTATATCACCCTGGAAACCTATATCACCCTGGAAACCTATATCACCCTGGAAACCTATATCACCCTGGAAACCTATATCACCTTGGAAACCCGTATCACCTTGGAAACCCATATCACCTTGGAAACCCATATCACCTTGGAAACCCATATCACCTTGGAAACCCATATCACCTTGGAAACCCATATCACCTTGGAAACCCATATCACCTTGGAAACCCATATCACCTTGGAAACCCTGAAATCCTTGAGCTCCTGTTGAAGAAGAAGATGAAGGTTGTAAACCATATTGACCTTTCAATAGAATAGCATCACCTCCAGTAGAAACTTGAAGATATACAGGATATGGATTTGATGTTGGAATTGTTGTAGTTAAGCCCCCAGAAGAATCTAAATAATAAATTTTACCAATACCGCTTGAAGGACCTGTTAAAGAAGGAGATATTCTTGAACCTCTTAAATATTGTCCAAAAGGACGATATGTAAACCAATCTGTATCTGGTATTCCTACACTAGTTACAACTCCAATAGTGTTATATACAGAACTTGTTAAAGAAGTTGATAATACATAACTACCAGTTGAAGTTATAGTTAAAAAATTTCCTTCTGAAAAAGTATTTGAGGCTTGATACACACGTAAATAAGATGTAAAATAATTTCTACTTCTAAAACGGTTAATCAAGTCTGTAACAAAGTTATTACTTATTTGATTTGTTAAAAATTGATCAATTTCCATTAATACAGGAAGACCATCATCTCCAAGTTCAAAAACAATTGTATCTAAAGCCGTATTAATACCTTGGGTGTTAGGATCTAAACCACCTAAACCGTCAGCTCCAGAGTAATTATCAACATCAACAACATCCATAACAATGGATGTGGATGTTTGAGATATAATGTTTATAATTTCAAAACAAACACCATAAGAAACATTCGCAATCCACATACCAACCTTGATATAAGTTGGATCTGGATACAAATAGTTTATAGGACAAACAGCAGTATCAACAATACCACAAGTAACTCGTAAAACTGTTTGACCATTTATAGGACTTAAAGGGCTTGACAAAGCACTTGTTGTATATAAAGCCAAATTTAATGGAGGATTTGGACGTGACATCTTATTTTATATTCTAAACAATATAAAATAATATTTTATTAAGTTTTCAACCTCAGTAACTTATGTATATCGTTGAAGCTAAGACTGGAACACCAACTGGGAAAAATGTTGTATTTGCAGCTGTAATACCACTTCCACCTATACCCAAGATAGAGTTTGTAATATTTAATATATTAATAGAGTTAGACAGCCATTGAATTTGTATTTGAGTACCACCAACACCTATAATTTCAACCAAGGAATAATAATTTGCAGTAGATGACCCGCTTGTAACATTCACACTTTTAACAATAATACACCTTGGACTTGGAGCTCCTGTTGTGTAACTTAGCTGTATGCTTGAACCTAAAGCTGTATATGTGTATCCTGTTATTTGACCTAAATTTGTACCTGTATAGCTACGATTTAAATTAGAACCATCATTTGTAAAATACATATCTAACTGACCTGTGGTTATGAAACTTCCAACTAATACAGGACCAGTAGGACCAGCATTACCTTGACTTCCTTGAAACCCAACACTACCTGTAGGACCAATTAAACCTTGAAACCCTTGATTACCCTGTAAACCAATACTACCAGTAGGACCAAATAAACCTTGAAAACCTTGAAGACCAATTGCACCTGTAACACCAATTAAACCTTGAAGACCTTGATTTCCTTGTAAACCTTGGTATCCTTGATAACCTATATCTCCTGTAGCTCCTCTTAAACCTTGAACTCCTTGATAACCTTGAAATCCTTGAAAACCTTGAACTCCAATAGGTCCTTGTAATCCTTGATATCCTTGCAATCCTTGAAATCCTTGTAATCCAATAGGTCCCTGTAAGCCTTGATATCCTTGTAACCCTTGAAAACCTTGAAAACCTCTATCGCCAGTAGAACCAATTAAACCCTGTAAGCCTTGTAATCCTTGAAGGCCTTGAAGACCTTGAAACCCTCTATCTCCTGTAGAACCTTGAATTCCTTGAAAGCCTTGTAAACCTCTATCTCCTGTAGAACCTTGAATACCTTGTAATCCTTCAAGACCTTGAGCTCCTTGAACTCCTTCAAGTCCTTGAAATCCTTGTAATCCTTCAAGTCCTTGAAACCCTTGAGCTCCTTGAAATCCTATTAATTTGCTTTCATCAGTTATATCTCCTGCATATTCATAAGAATTATCAGGTCCTGTTGAACCTGCTCCTGTTCCCGAATATATAAATAAATCTCCACCTGTAATAAGAACAAATTCACCTACATTACCTCCTGTTGCAATGATTGTATTTAAACCAGTATATGAAGTAGTAGTAGCAAAAATAACAAAACCTTGTCCTATATCACCTTTACTACCTTGATAACCTTGAACACCTTCAACGCCTTGTAATCCTTCAAGACCTTGAGCTCCTTGTAATCCTTCAAGACCTTGAGCTCCTTGTAATCCTTCAAGACCTTGAGCTCCTTGTAATCCTTCAAGACCTTGAGCTCCTTGTAATCCTTCAAGACCTTGAACTCCTTGAATACCAATACTACCAGTAGAACCCATTAAACCTTGAAGACCTTGATATCCTTGGAAACCTTGAAAACCGATTAAACCTTGGTTTCCTTGAAGACCTTGATATCCTTGGAAACCTTGAAAACCGATTAAACCTTGTGGTCCTTGTAACCCTTGATAACCCTGTAATCCTTGAAAACCAATTAAACCTTGAACTCCTTGTAATCCTTCAAGACCTTGAACTCCTTGTAATCCTTCAAGTCCTTGAGCTCCTTGTAATCCTTCAAGACCTTGAACTCCTTGTAATCCTTCAAGACCTTGAACACCTTGTAATCCTTCAAGACCTTGAACACCTTGTAATCCTTCAAGACCTTGAGCTCCTTGTAATCCTTCAAGACCTTGAGCTCCTTGTAATCCTTCAAGTCCTTGAGCTCCTTGTAATCCTTCAAGACCTTGAACTCCTTGTAATCCTTCAAGACCTTGAACACCTTGTAATCCTTCAAGACCTTGAACACCTTGTAATCCTTCAAG
>Ga0214921_10000963_pt1 | contig 50627 bp, 44 predicted proteins | sample LL1505_MetaG_FD_177992 | JGI IMG/M metagenome (GOLD analysis project Ga0214921, IMG submission 177992) | Freshwater microbial communities from Lake Lanier, Atlanta, Georgia, United States - LL-1505 | ecosystem: Environmental > Aquatic > Freshwater > Lake | place: USA: Georgia | collected... | reverse complement strand
TTAAGGGAACTTTGGGGATATGTTGTTGAGGTTAACCCGTGGCGAACCTAATAACCCAGAGTATCGGAATAGTCGGAGCACCGCTAGCCAACGCCCCGTTGAATGCGCAGCTTCACCGGGCGTCTCAGGCGTCTAATCAGGCTGGTGTTCAGCGTCAACAGAATGCGGTCCGTGCTCTTAGTAGCGCTACTCAAGTGCAAGAGAGGCACGATAGGAGCATCCAAGAGGAAGCCCGGGTGGAAGGCACGTTTGAGGACGAGGCAAACTCAAAAGATCGTGAGAACGACGGATCGGGCAAGCCTAAAGACGGCAAGAAGCGGATTGATAAGATCGTCTAGGGAAAAGCGGCAAAACCTCGCTTACGCGATGTTTTGTTAGAAACGGCGCGTAAGCGAGGTTTTGCCTCGTCTCCCTAGTGCAGTTTTGCCACTCTGCAACACAACATTCCAACAGTGTGACCCGATACTTATCACCATGAACTCACGCTACGCTCACTTAACGGCACTTATTATATTATTCTCGCTTTGTATAATGCTTATAGAGCAGCTCCATCAATGGATCGCTCCAGCGCGCCTCGCCAAGGTAATTCCAGTCGACGCTCGAGATAACGAGACGGCTTTTTCTCTGGGATTAAGGGTCCCCATTACATGTGCCGACCAATCAACTATAGAGTTAATCCCCAGACTTCCTGGCCGAGTAGCGGCTGAACTTATTGAGCGGGATCGAGAGCTGCACGATATCGCCTCGAAGGGTGGCGAGCAGGAAGCGCTGAAGACGGTCTTTGGTGTGGGAGATGTTATGGCAAAGGTACTATCTGGTTATCTATCGCTTACCCAGCCATGCGAAAAAGAGCAGGTCTTTCTTTCCCGCTAAAATTTAGCTATAGAGCCAGAACGATCCTATGCGCATCCTAGCTCTTGCCACATCGCTCGACAGACCTGAAGCAGCTATTTTTGCTGGCCTGGCACGACTGGGGGCTCAAGTTACTGTTTTAGCAAAGCCAGCCCCAGATCACCGAAAAACTCTGGACGCCGCCGGAATAGAGGTTATTGAATACGAATTTAAGACAAGATTCGATCTCGCTGGTATGCGCCTACTCCGTGGCTTGATCAAGGAGCGCGGGATCCAGATAGTTTATGCGCTATCAAATAGAGCATTATCAAGCGCTGTTATCGGCCTACTCGGAGTTCCGGTTTCAATTGTCGCATACAGGGGAACGGTTGGACACATTAGCTGGTTTGACCCGACATCATGGTTCACCTATTTAAATAACCGAGTCACTAAGATCCTCTGCGTTTCTAAAGCCGTGGAGAGCTATCTCGCGAGCGTTGGAATACCCGCCAGTCGGCTAATTACTATATACAAGGGACACCGACCTGAATGGTACCAAGTAAACGAGCTTCCACATCGAGCCGAGTTTAATATTCCAGATGATGCTTTCGTCGTAAGCTGTACCGCCGTGATGCGAGCGGTCAAAGGGGTAGATGATCTGATAAACGCCTGCGCGCTCGTGGCTCAAGAGATCCCCAATTTATATCTTTTATTAGTTGGTTCTATTAAAGACCCTGATATCGAGCGGGCCATAAAAGCATTTCCATATCAAGAACGTCTCAGACTAACCGGATTCCGAGATGATGCGACAAGGCTAGCGCGATTAGCTGATGTAACAGTAATGGCTTCCAAGAATAGAGAGGGCTTTCCAAAGTCAGTAATAGAGGCGATGGCTCAGGGGGTCCCCGCTATCGTTACATCAGTTGGCGGAATGCCTGAACTAGTTGGACATGGAGAGGCTGGATTGCTGGCGAATCCGTGCGATCCGCGATCGTTAGCTGATAATATCCGCAAGATATGGAAGGACTCTGACTTAAGAAAAAAACTGGGTCAAGCTGGAGCCGCGAGGATAGCTACTACCTTTAATGTCGATAACACCATTCAAGAAACTTACAGGGTCTTTGAGGAGATTGTCGGGAATGGTGGGGCGTAGCAAGTCAAAACCGGAACGGCATGCGACATGCGTAGTACGTTTTACGTTGGACGCATGTCGTTTACGCTAAACGTTGGACGAGATAACGACGTGTCCTCTGGGGTAAAAATATTTGCAACTACCCGCAGACCCTGCCATACCACTTCATCTCAAATGGACTCCCGGTAATCAAAGCGGATCTCTGATGTATATCGCTTGGGATTATGCTTAAGATATCACGCGCTCCATCTGTGGCTAAACCGCCCGCTTGTTCAGCTATAAAGGCCAACGGAATGCACTCATAGAGCAAACGGAGCCGCCCCTTTGGTCGACGATTATCAACAGGATATAAAAATATCCCGCCTCTTCTGATAGTCCGGTCAAAGTCAGCGACCAGTGAGCCTACATAACGCGCCGAGTATGGCGTCTGCGCGTTAAGGTTCCCGGCCTTTATCTCATCTAGGAATTTCTTAGTACTATCATTCCACCAACAGGTATTGCCCTCGTTTATACTGAAGATGCTTCCACGTTCGGGGATCTTGATATTCTCCTCGGTTAAAACGAATTCGCCTATCGTTGGATCTAGAGTAAAACCGTGCACCCCCGATCCCGCTGAATATACAAATGAGGTCTTCGCGCCATAGACAGAATATCCTGCCGCGACTAAAGCCCCCCGCCCTTGGCAGAAATCGCGGTCGCTAGCTGGCACCGCGAGATCCGCCCTTCTAAAGATACAGAAGATCGTACCTGTCGGGATGTTAGAGCCGATATTTGAAGAGCCATCCAACGGATCAAACGCTATGACATACTTACCTTCGTTCCGCGTTGCTTGAGTAGCGATTACAGTATCTCGCTCTTCTGACACCAAAAGACCGAAGTGTCCAGAGGATCCGAGCAACTCCACCAGCACCTCATCCGCATCCTCATCTAACTTCTTAGTCTCCTCTCCGTGCACATTGGTCTTGCCAGTATATCCGTGAAGTCCCTTGAACCCCGCGGTCGCCACCATCTGAGAAATGAGTTTCACAGCGAGTGAGATCGATACGAGGAGATCCGAGAGTTCGCCGGAGCTGTTAGGGTGAAGTCGTCGCTGACTGTGAATAAAACGGCTAAGAGTTTGGGTTGGGATCATAGGAACCTCCAAATCAGCTCGAGGCGCGCTGGTCGCCCGCCTCTTACCATAAATCGCGATTTCGTTTTACAACGCTACTTACATTGTAAATTGAATGCCGTCACCGCGCTATGGCAATCCGCATATGAGGAGAGCTGATTTGGGAATCAATTAGTTACAGGTGTAAACGATTCCGACCTTTTGCCTCCTCATCATAACATTGCCTTTAAAGTCAGTGAGGGCGCTTAGAATCGATTTCGCTTCCTTTTTCCGATTTGGAGTATTGGCAGCTAGCGAAACCTGTTTATTCAGTACCTCTAAAAACTGATCAATAACCTGTGCTTTCTCTTTGGCCAGGCCGCTAACATCGATAACATTGCAATTCACTCCGTTCACGTACGTGCAGCTTGCTACCACGCACGAATTCGCCGGCTGCCCCGACGGACAGCTCGGTGAGCTAGCAGAGGTCATAAGATCCGACTCCCTATTCTCTATTTCCGATAAACGAGCGAGAAGCTCCATATGCTTACTCCCTAATTTTCGGAGATCCTTTTTGCTTGCCTCCTTGCTGTAGACGATTGACTTGGCTGATATGAAACTATTTGCCATCTGGTAAGACGGTTCAAAGAACGAGGTAGGATTTAACTCTAATAGAGGCTCTAGAAGCCGATGCTCAACGCAGAACTTATCTAGATCTCCTGGGGGCACATTAATCATCGGCCCGCTCTGCGCCACTGCCACACTATTAACGAGGAAGCACGCAAAAGTTAAACAAAACACTGATCGCGAAAACCTACTAACACCCATTTATAAAACCTCCAAAAAGGAAGACGTTTATAACTGGGTTATGACACCGCCGCGACTGCGTGTAACATACAAAATGTGAATAAATCACCCGCCAATCCTTCGCAGCGTAGTATGCTGCGGGTGTTGTGGGAGTGTTATCAGGAATTTAGCCCCGCGAGGAGTATTATCAAGAACTGCTAGCTCGCCTTGATGGTCCGAAATAACAGAACTTACGATAGCCAACCCCAAGCCGGTTCCACCTTTCTTAGTGGTAAAATACGGCTCGAAGATCCGGTTCTTATCGGATGCTGCCACTCCCGGGCCATTATCTGATACCTCAAGTTGAGCTCTAGAGCTTCGCCGATCAAAATCAAGCGACACCGATATGTCTCGACTATCAGATGGCACACCATCACTGCGCACGGCCGCGACTGCGTTGGCAAAGATGTTAATCAACACACCTCGAACCTGATCCGGATCAAGCAACATCTCTGGTGGTTTTGACTTTAGTAGATACGAGAACCGAATATCTGGATGATCCATCCTAAACGATTCATATACACTTCGAGTAACTGCATCTAGATCAGACGGCGCGAAGCGCGCCGTCGGCATCCTGCCATACTCTGAAAATTCGTTCGCCAAACGCTTTATTATCGCTACGTGCTCCACTATCGATTTCGTAGATTCATTCACTGCTTGCGATACATCTTTTCCGTCTAGTAACTTCTCTAATCGCTGCGCTGATAGCTGGAGCGGAGTCAGTGGATTCTTTATCTCGTGAGCTATTCGCCGCGCTACATCACGCCAAGCCGCTAAGTGTTGAGCTCGTGATATCTCAGTCACGTCGTCTAAAAGCAGAACATAACCCGCACTAGAACTAGCGGAGCTCTGTATCCGACCTGCGGTACAGACAACTATCAGCTCTCTTGATTCCCTTCTTACTCGCAGCTCGCCCTCCGAGATCGACTTCGACTCATTACCAGCCTGCTGATGCTCAAGAGTAGCAACCAACGGCGCTAGCTGCCGATAGCTTTCCGCTGGAACAACCTCTGATAACTGTTGTCCTGAGCATTCAACTTCACTTTTTAGAATTCCCAAGATACCACGAGCTGCCGTATTTACGGCGTTTACTCGTTTTTCACTATCCAACGCTACAACTCCAACTCCAAGGTTGGTAACGATCGCTTCAATTAAGCTTCCGCGTCTCTCCGCTTCACTTTTGGATAGATTTAAGTCACTGACCATCTGATTAAACGATCGCATCAAGTATCCAATCTCATCATCTCGAGTTGGTTCTGGAAGTGGGAAATCGTAATTACCTCTAGCAATGTTTCTCGTTCCCTCAGCTAAAAGCTGGATCGGGCCGGTGATCTGCTTTGATATAAAGAAAGCTCCCCAGATCGCGCCAAAAAGGGTCATTAAATTGAATAGCCCTAGAATAAGCATGAAATTAGCTTTCAGTGGATCCTTAACTGACTTAAGGTCTCCATACTCATTGTACGCGTCATTGACTACGCCCTGAGCATGCACCATCTCAGGGTCCATTCGGTATGAAGAAACAAGCACCGCCTCCCCGATTGACTGATAAACCCGCACAAACTGACTCGCGCCTAGTTCCTCTATTCTTAGGATAGTATCACTTGGCGTGACCTTCTTAAGGGTCTCAATCTCAATAGGTGGTTCCGAGAAGGACTCAACCTCAGCGGCGGCATGAGACGCCTGATTTAGTACTTGACCATCTCTTGTAATGATGCGGATTGAGAAGAGATCGTTAAAGTGGCGCAACTGTTCAAGTCGATCTCGGGTTTTTTCCGAGTTAGCCACGCTCCAATCACCAAGGCTCAAAAGGTCTCTCTGTATTCTCCTCGAAGCTCCGCGCGTAGCGGCTTTTGATTGCGAAACGTACTGCCTAGCGAGGTTTAGTGAGCTAGAGACGAGCGACTCCATCTGCGTGTTGAACCACCCCTGAATTGCCTGATTAATCAGACCGCTAGCGACAATAAAAGAAAGGGTCATCGGGATAAGCGCGATCAGCACAAAAGATCCAACTAACCTCGACTTAAGCTTCGAGCCTAATATGCCCCGCTTACGTTCAAATATAAGTTTAATTACGTTTCGACCTACCAGGATAATCAAGGCCAAGAGTGCCAGGATATTCAGGTTGATTAGGGAGAATAGCGCGATGTTACTAAAGAAAGCCTCCTCATCAGCGCGCCAGCTCATTATAAGAGCGGCGGTTACGACGAGGGTTAACGCGGCGCAAACTAAGAGCGCTGTTTTGTATCGTGTTGCCAGCCTCTCAGCCATAAGAAATCCTTCCGCTTTCAGGGAGTCTGCTTATGTAGACCAAAGTCACTCCACTCCGAGAGATTCTCTACATTGTTTAGCAGTCCTAGTGTTAGGATCCTAGATATGTGAGCGAAAGGACGAGAGGAATTACCGCGACAGGTGAATACCGTTCTCACCTGTAGATAAGCCCGTGAGTGCTGAAGGATCTCAGGTTCCTCCCTGGTTAAAAAGCTCATCGGAAAATTCTCAATAGCTGTGACGAGCTTTATCGCCTCACCCCTTGTCGGGACCTCTACAGAGATCGGCTCTCCATCGTCATTCAACCTATCCGCGACTACCCGGTAGCTCTCTGTAACCTCATCGTATGTAGCCGTATGCAGCTCCGAACGGGCGTCCTCGCAGTGATCAAACCAACCCGAGCGCTTCCGGCAAAGTCGCACCTCGAATCGCAGCCGCGCCTTGAGAGAGCTCTCTAAGCACTCTTGTATATCTGCCGCGCGCGTAGGCGCCCCGATGTTGATACTCTCCTGACGATTAGTGGACCAATTAACATCGATCAACGCTAGCGGTACAAGCGGCGTCAGAAGGATCCCCAAGATGCTACGAGTCAGAGCTAGCATTTTATTTTCGCCTCAATCATTTCTCTCAAACAAAGCTCCTTGAGCTGACCGGTTAGCCAGCTTTTTGCCGAGGTGGTGATAGGCCCTATCCGTAACCTCTCGACCACGCTTTGTACGAGCTAGGAACCCCTCCTGAAGCAGATACGGCTCAAAGACATCCTCAATCGTATCGCGATCCTCGCCCAAAGCGGCGGCGATCGTCTCAATTCCAACCGGGCCTCCCTCAAACTTATCTATAATAAGGGTAAGTAACGCTCGATCTGTACGATCTAAGCCCTCTGAATCGATCTCAAGGAGCTCAAGCGCCTTTGCCGCCACCTCCGATGTCAACTTACCTCCGGCCAGCTCCTCGGCGTAATCTCTCGCGCGTTTAAGTAGCCGATTAGCGATTCTGGGCGTACCACGCGACCTTGAGGCTATCTCATTACATGCCATCTGATCGCACTCGATTCCGAGAATACCAGCTGAGCGTCCGACTATCCTTGATAGATCTTCATCCGAGTAAAAATCTAATCTGTGAACGATGCCGAACCTATCCCTTAAAGGAGATGTAAGCGAACCTGAGCGCGTAGTCGCTCCAACTAATGTAAATGGCTTTAGAGGTATCTTTACTGACCTCGCGGCTTGACCTTGGCCTATAATTATATCGAGCTCAAAATCCTCCATCGCTGGATAGAGAACCTCCTCAATGGCACGCGAGAGCCGATGGATCTCGTCTATAAAAAGAACGTCTTTATCTGATAGAGAAGTTAGGATCGCCGCGAGATCTCCCGGTCGCTCAATAGCGGGGCCTGAAGTGCTCTTAAAACCAACACCTAGTTCAGCCGCCACAATGCGCGCTAGCGATGTCTTGCCCAATCCGGGAGGTCCGTGTAAGAGCACGTGGTCCATCGCCTCTCCACGCCGCTTAGTGGCTGAACATGAGATCTGCAGATTACCTTTGACGTGATCTTGCCCGACATAGTCATCAAAGCGACTCGGGCGCAGCGAAACTACTAACGCTTCATCATCATCGGCGTGCGCGTCAGAAAGTCGCCCGGCGGATGGAGTATCTGCAATCTCCCCCTCTCCCCAAATCTCTAGATCGTCGTCGCCACTCATGCTTTCTTAAAAATCCCCCAAGAACTTAAGCCTCGAGTTTACCCTCTAACCTGGCCTGTGAACAGGGTTTTGAGTGAAACTAAACGAACCTCAGGGCTTCTCTAACTAAATCCCCTACTTCTCCCTGCCCCCAGCCACCTTCAACAGCCTTAGCTACGGCTACCTCAGCATCTCGGCGCGGGAATCCGAGGACCTCAAGAGCTGCCACGGCATCGCTAGAAACCGGCTTAATTGATGACCTAATTCCTGATTCACCCTCTCCAGAACGGGCCACGGAAGCTCGCTCATCCGCCATTGAACCAACCAAATCTCGCAGCTCAACTACAATCCTCTCCGCTTTTTTACGCCCCACTCCCTTGATCTTCATGAGACCTTGGACATCGCCCGCTCCGATGGCGTGCAATAATTCTCGAATAGAAACATTTGATATTACGTCTAAGGATGAGCGCGGCCCCATACCGGAGACCTTATTTAGGAGTGTGAACATCTGCCGCTCAGCTTTAGAGTCAAAGCCGAACAGTCTTATGGCATCCTCACGAACGTCAGTATGAATACATATGCAACACTCCTGGTTCTCTTCCAATCGGTGTAAAAGCGCGCTCGTGCAAGTCACGGCATATCCAACTCCTTGCACATCCAGGGTCACAGAATCCCCTTCAATCTCAACTACAGCTCCACGCAAACGACTTATCATAAATTGTTTTTCACTAAATACATCAGCTCCATTAAACCAGCATTTATTTGCTCTAGCCAGTCTGCATATTTTTAATTGGCGAATGCACTCAGCGCATGCGAGACTCTGCCAATTGTGAAGTGTTTTTAGTTGTATAACGCATGAAAGAGACTACCCCACCAAAGCCGCCGACCAAGAGACGCCGCAGGCCGGTTAAGGGGCAAGCACGAGCAAAGCGCAAGACCGCGCCACAAAAGCCAAAAAAATCATCTCCTCCGAAACGCCGCCCACGCAGGTTTCGTGCCTTTCTATTTCCGATATTTCTACTTACCGCGGCTTTGCTCTATGCGGCTTGGTCCTCTGTTGACCGAAAAGTCACCGCTAGACTTAACTCAATCCACAACCCCAAACTTCCCGTTATCCTCTCGGCGCCTTTTGATCTGAGTGGATTTATCTCTCGTCTAGGCGACTACTCAGTTAAGAACGCGACTACGGTACGCGCCGCTTTAACTGAACGACGATATTCGGAAGTATCCGGGTCTCCCGCTAGACCTGGGGATTTCTCGATATCCGATAGAGCTATCGCGGTTTTTGCTAGGGCATTTACAGACCAGCTAGGCCAGCCTGTCCCGGCAAGAAAAGAATCGATCTCGTGGCGCGACAACGAATCTTCCCCTAGGCGCTTTTTAATAGAGCCGCAGGTCGTTTCTTATATCGGGTCTGCTGATAGTAGGGCGAGCAGCTACGTTTCTCTATCTTCCATCCCAGCCATCATCCAAAATGCCGTACTCTCAATTGAAGATGAGCGCTTCTACAGGCATTTCGGTCTTGACCCATACAGCATCGCCCGTGCTGTTGTAAGAAACATAATAGCCCTCCGATTCGCCGAGGGCGGCAGCACCTTAACTCAGCAACTCGCTAAAAACCTATTCCTCTCACCAAAGAAGACCTTTACCCGAAAACTTCTGGAGATTCCTACCGCCCTTAGTATAGAGCGTCACCTATCAAAACAGCAGATCCTTGAGCTGTATCTTAACGAGGTTTACCTAGGCCAAGAGGGTTCTGTGGCAATCCACGGTATGCCTGAAGCGGCATCAGCTTTCTTCGGTAAGAATCTTGAGGACCTAAGGCTTGAAGAGGCCGCCACTTTAGCGGGCATAATCAAGGCTCCAAGCAGCTACAACCCACGCCGTTTTCCGGATCGTGCTCGCGAAAGGAGAGATACGGTTCTTAGGAAGATGCTTGAAACCGGAAAGATAACGGAATCCGAATTTACACTCGCTAAGAGCAAGCCGATGAAGACGGTCACCCAACAGGAGCACCGCAGATTGGCGCCATTCTTCACAGCCGAGCTCGAATCCAAACTATCTGAGACTCTAGACCTTGAAAATGCCGCGCGGTCAGGGCTATCGGTGTATACTGGATTAGACTTAAGCCTTCAAAGGTGCGCAGAGCAAGCCGTTGAGCACGGTGCTGCGGAGATTGAGAAGGCGAATCCAAGCCTCTCACGGCAAGGTTCGCGACTTGAATCAACCCTTGTAGCGATTGAACCTTACTCGGGCTTAATCAAAGCCTGGGTTGGTGGACGTGACTTCTCTGAGAGTCAGTTTAACCGCGTTACGCAGGCAACTCGTCAAATTGGCTCTACCGTCAAACCTTTCCTATACCTAACCGCTCTCGATGGCTCGCTTAATTCTTATAAGGTAGCCACCGCGGCAAGCATAGTCGAGGACAAGCCGATGGAGTTTAAAAGCAAAGGTCAGAAGGCCTGGAGCCCCGAGAACTTCGACCGCGATTATCGAGGCGATGTCACTGTACGCTACGCCCTTGAGAATTCACTCAACATGCCAGCGCTCTACATTGCTGAGAGGGTGGGACTCCCGGCCATTAAGCGCGCCCTTCAGGGGTTTGAGATCTCGGCAAAGGATTTCAGTGCGGTTCCATCTCTAGCCCTAGGCGCCCTTGATACCAACCTACTTAGACTGACCGGTGCATACGGAGCTCTCGCTAATGGCGGCATATTTGTCGAGCCAAGGCTCTATTCAGTCGCTCTTGACGCCGATAATGAGCGTTTAAGCTCTGCTAAGGTTCGTGAAAAGCGCGTGGCCGATGAAGCTGCTACTTTTGTTCTGACCAACATTCTGCAAGGGGTAATTGAGAGGGGAACCGGCAAAGGAGCCAGAGCAAAGGGTTTTAGCGCGCCTGCTGCCGGAAAGACAGGAACCTCAGACAGCTCAAGAGACGCTTGGTTTGTAGGTTTTACTCCGACCTTAGTAGCTGGAGTTTGGGTCGGCCTTGATGACAACTCACCAACTAAGCTTACAGGAGGAGGAGCAGCAGCGCCCATCTGGGGTGATTTTATGGCCTGCGCCGCGCCGTATTTAAACTCCCCGGCTTTTATTCCACCGCGCGAGGTTAGGTCGGTTGCGATTGACCAGGATAGCGGCCTCAAAGCCACTGACTGGTGTCCTAAGTCTAGGGTCATTAATGAGATCTTTGTCTCTGGGACAGAACCTGACCATGAGTGTTTAAATCATCCTGGCGAATTTACCGCAGAACCAAGTGCAGCCACGAGCCCGCCAAATCTGCCGGTATTAAATCATCCCCTTGCCCCAAACCCGGCTCCTTAGTACCTTGTTTGGATATGCAGTTAGTCTTAGGAATAGATCTTAGCTCTCAACCATGCGAACTCACTCTGTCGCAGGTAGAGGGGACCCAAATTGAGGTCGTTGAACGAGTTACAACGCGTTTAGATCTATTTGCGTCGCCTGAACTGCTTAAGATCCCTGAATTAGTTACAGGAACGATAAGAACGAGATCGTTGGCAGTCGGTGCTGAGCAGCCTCAAGGAGAGCAAATCACAGACGGCGCCACGGATGCGCCATATCAAAACGCTGAGATCGTGAATCAAGCAGTGAACGCGCTGTCTGAAGCGGTGGCAAAGATTACTCCCGGATGGACTGCGACCTCGGTAATTCTTCCCCAAAATGATTTCCTCTCGCTTAATCTTGACCTCCCATTCGGAGACCCACGAAACCTAGACCGAATCGTCGATCTAGAGGTTCAAGATGTTGTCCCCTTTGAGTTAGAGTCCTTTTTTGTTCAATATGCGGCAGTGGGCTCTCCTATGGACGGCTCAGCCATCCAGAAATCATCAGCTGGCGGCCAATTTGATGTTCACATAGGGATCCTGCCGAAAGTCGTAGTTAAAAACGTTCTCGACCTGTGCAAGGAGGCCGGTCTCGAACCAAACGTGCTAACAGTCCCATCGAGCGCGATAGCTGCGGTATATCAACTTGCCAAGGACTATCTGGCTCCAAATTCAGCAGTTGTTTTTAACCGTGGAGATGAATACTGCATAGCTATATACATTAACGGAGAAGCTAGGGTAGAGCGCTCGGTGTACGCTTCGCAGATCCTATCAGCAGTGTCGGCAGACAAACGCCATGAGAATCTGCAACATATATTCACTACGCTTAAACTCATATTAGCCTCCGCCGAGCGCAGATATGGTACGCGAGTTGAGAAGGTTTATCTACTCGGGAGAGAGGTCAAGGGATCGAATACCCACCAGCTTTTCGGACGCCCGCTCGAAGGGCTTCCTATTGGCGAGTTCTTAAAGTCCAGCGACGGACAGGTCGGTATTTCGGCCCTCTCAGCCGTATTCGCTCAAGATGAAGCCAAGAAAAGTCCTCTCTCTAATTTTAGGACACGAGAGTTCTCATTTACCCCGCGAATAGCTGAGTTTTTTCGAGCCCTCCTCGGTACAAAGAAAGCCGTCACAAGAGCCGCTCTAGCGGCAGGCCTCGCGGCTGCGGGAATTTTTGGATTCAGGGAATATATAATTAGTTCCTACGAAAATCAGCTCATCTCCCGAATTCGCAAGGTAATACCATCATTTCCGGATGATCCTGCTAGGGTTAGGGAGAACCTGATGCAATCGGTAAACAAGCTCTCAGAGGAGCTCGGTGCGTTTGGATCCCGCGCACGCGTAACACCAGCGGATGCTTTTATAGAGGTGGTAAAGGGAATTCCAACCAGCGGTGAGATTGCGGTCACTTCAATACGGGTATCCGGAGTGAGAGTGCAGATCTCAGCGAACGCCGCGGAGCTATCTCCAGTCGAGCGATTCGTAAAGGCATTAGATACACGAAAGGATATCTTCTCCAAAGTCGACTATAAGACCTCACGTACCGGAAATCGCTTCAACGTTTCGATCGATATAACCCTCGCATCTTAGGGAGAAGGCTCGGTTTATGAAGGAAAGATTCAAAAAATTCTGGGCGCAGAGGACTCCGAGAGAACGGGTGGTGGCAGTGGTTGCAGCGCTCTTTATTGGCTTCACGACCCTATATCCGATGCTAGTAGAGCCAGTTCTGACGGCCTTTGCCGAGCAATCAAAGCAGATCGAATCGTTTAAAAAAACCTACGACGTAACCCCCGATACACTCGACAGGTATTCTAAGCTTCTCGCTCGGAGGAAGGATATTGAGGCATTTTATAATCAAGCGGATCTATCCGCGGATCCTTTATCGTACCTAGAAGGCCTTCTAAAAAATACTGCTCAGGCAGCCGGAAGCTATAACGTCACTCCGAGAGAGGGCATTCAGCTTGGCGGCAAATACACGACGAAATTTTTCGCGGTAAACTTTCAGACAGGAAGCTATGAGAACTTGGTATCCTTCCTTAACGCGGTAACCTCAGGCAAGCAGCCGATGTTGATATCACAGATCAACATCGACAAACGAGGAGCTGGCGAAACGATCAATGTTCAGCTTGAAGTAAGCGGATTCGAGGCCAACACGAAACAGTAAGATACCGTGATGTCCAAGCGTAAAATCCTCTTATTTGGTTTATCAGCTTTCGTTCTAATCCTGTTGGGAATTACACCGGCCATACTTCAATTCGCCGGCGAGCAGAGCCTGATAAAACTACGCGAACGTGGCGTAAAGGTTAATGCTGAAGGGATCAATGGTTTCTTATTTGGTATAGGGGCCGAGTCTATCGAAGGATGGATCCCAGTTTCTTCACAAAGGGGGCCAACGCTACCGATTCAGGTGAGGGTTGATAACTTTACCGGACGCATCCTAGTCCCCCTACTTCCTCCCGGACTACCGAAAACAGAGCTTCGAGCCACCGTGTATGGCGGAGAGGTCACTGCCGAAACGCCGCTCGTATCTAGTTCTAAGCGCATAAGCCTTGATGCTCGAAAAGTAGATCTGAGCTTACACCCGCAACTGCGAGCTCTCGGAATTGAGGATGGCAAAGTCTCGATAAATTTCAAAGACCACCCTAGCGACTTGAAATGGGTTTCTAAAACTTCTTATCACATAGAGCTGGAGTCGCTCCGGTTTTCGCCACCTAGCTCTATCAGGAGCCTTATAGCAGTAAACGAGATCTCCGATGGATCTATTCGTGCAGATATCTCCGCTGCACCATCAGGTGAGATCTCGATTGATTCGGCGGAATTTGACTCGAGTATAGCCACAGGAAAGATCTCCGGAACTGCGCAAATGGGGTCCAGGGGCGAACTAGTAGTTAATAAAGGGATTATAAAGGTAGACCTAAACAGGCCCGATAGCGCGAAGCTCTCCACCTGGCTCCCATTAATCACAAATAGGCGCGTCTCATCCGAAGCCCAAAGCTTCTCGTGCTCCTTTAGAGCGACCTCCTGCGAAGAGGCCAGTGACGCGCGAATTGGAAGCTCCTGTCTTAAAGCGATCTGTAATTAGCCTGAGAGAAATCGTTAAAAACTCGCTCAGTCCCGTTCTTTCCTCGCTTCCCTTGTATACCTTTACATCTTGCCGATACGCCTCTGTGTGTTACTCTTTATATGTCTTATGAATTACTTAGTTATCGCCGCCTCCGTAATCTCAACAACAGCAGCCGCCGCCGGTGCCTTAATTTTGGGGCGTCGCCTCGGAGCACGCGCGAGTGATGATGATATAGCCGGTATGCTGGAGGAATCGAGGGTCCTTGATTCTAAGTTAGTTGAGACTTTAGCGGACGTCGAGAGATTTGCTTCCAAGGCTCAGATATCATTTCTGGCCGAACAGTCAGCCAAGCTTAAGCAAGCTGCTATAGAGCAGCAGGAGCAGTTAACTAATATGGCCGAGAGAGTTGACAAGACTCGCGCCGATGTCCAAGCACGCGAGGCAGAGCAGCAGGAACTGAGAGCACTCAAAGAAGAGGATGAAGCTGCAATTCACCATGCCCTCAACCGATACAATGAATTCTCAGCAGAGTCCTTGTCGCTAGAGCAAAAGCTAGCCGAATCACTGAGAACTCTAGATGCCATGTCTAGTGAGATCAAGATGACACCAGATCAGCAGGCGGTGTTCAGTGAGTTGTCTAACGCTTTAACTCAGGCTAGCGCCCAGTTACGCGATGTGATTATAGATTATCAAAACGCTCATGAGCGACTTAGCAACCTAAATGCGAGGTTTGGCGATCTTGAGGTAGAGTACACTAAACTAGTAGAGCAGCAGTTAGCTGGAGTTTAGAAGACGTCCTCTCTACAGCATATCCTCAAGCACCTTACCAAGTTGCTCAAGAGATGCGCTCTTCACAGACTCATCAACGAGTTTGAATATCTCTTTGCTCAGATTTATATCCTTACAATCCCAGCGTAATCCGTATTTGGTAAAGTACATGCCGTAATTAGCACTAAGGTCTCGCACCAAAGTCCACACCGTAACAGCCATGCCGTTCACATCAGCCGAGTAGCCACTAAACCCCTGCTCGGTACTCTCTGTTGGCTTCCAATCTTCCGCTGATGTGTTCTGAACCTGCTCGTTTATATTCGCGATCAGACGCTGAACTAGATCGTTGAAATCTCGCCTTAGACTCTCTCGGTGATTGCGTACACTAACAAATACCTCCTGATACAATTGCCGAGCGACGCTCCCGTCCGCGAGAACCTGATAACCTTTATCTACCACTCCCGCGCCCCTATAGGACGGGTCCACCAACATCTTGGGAACCCATCCACGCGACCTGAGCTCGATCATAAACTTGGGCTCCGAAGCCTCGACAAAGGAATACCCTCCGCCGAAGAAGTTACTGGAAATCGGAGTAGACTTCCTTAGAACGAGCACGCCTGTTTTTGTATCAGTACAGAAGAGTTCCTCCCAGTTATCCTGCGGTTTCTGGTACCTACGCGAGGAATCCAGCTCTTCTCCTGCCTGCTCCCAGCGCTCTGGCGGGGTGTTAGCGAGCGTTAACTTAATCTTTTCTAGAAGCGACTGAGAGGATTGCTGACCTGAGCCACTCCGTCCACCCTTATCATATGTATCATCATCCATAGCAGAGAACTCCGTTTGCTAATTGAGATTATTACTGCTCAGAGTTGCGAGACGGAGCTATCACCTCTCTCGGACGAACGCCATCCATCTTGCCAACAACCCCCTCCCGCTCCATCATCTCGATTATGCGTGCAGCCCTATTATATCCTATTCTGAAGGTTCTTTGAATCATTGAGGTTGATGCCTGTCCCTTCTCTACCACCAGTTCTACGGCTTTATCGTAGAAAGGATCAAAGTCGTCATCATCGCCGGCTCCCCCCATGGAGCCATCACCTTGATCGCCCTCTTTACTCTCATTCATAGCCTTATCGCACGCCGCGATGATGGCCTCGTCGTATTGAGGTGTGCAATTGGCTTTAAGTGCTGTAACGACCTTTTGGACCTCAGAATCCGTAACAAAAGCGCCATGAACACGCTTTAAGGGTACGGCTCCCGGAAGCATGAAAAGCATGTCGCCTTTACCTAACAATCTCTCAGCACCCATCGAATCAAGAATGGTTCTAGAGTCGATCCGGCTAGAGACGCGAAACGATAGTCGCGCTGGAAAGTTAGCCTTGATCAATCCAGTGATTACATCAACCGAGGGTCTCTGCGTCGCCACTATTAGGTGAATACCCGCAGCTCGAGCCTTCTGAGCGAGCCGGGTGATTAGCTCCTCAATCTCTCGTCCTACGCTGAGCATTAGGTCAGCCAACTCATCTATTACTATTACCAATTTAGGCAGCGGCTTTAGCTGCTCCGGGGCAATTGATTCAACTGTTGGTTTCTCCCCCTCACCCTCCGGAGCCTCACCATCGGCCGGTTTATCAGTAAACATCTGCATCTGCACCGCGTTGGCGCTAATCGGTGGAGCCTCTGAGTCAATCGGGGGTTTCCCCGAAACCACCCTATTATACCCATCAATATTCCTCACGCCGAACTTCTGCATATAGCGATATCGACGGTCCATCTCTTTAACGGCCCAGCTAAGAACCCCCTTCGCCTGCCTTGGGTCTGTCACTACAGGCACTCGCAGATGCGGGATGCCGTCATATATGCTCAACTCAAGAACCTTAGGATCGATCAGAATCAGTCCAAGCTCCGAAGGATGCGCTCTGTAAAGCAAGCTCAAGAGTAGCGCGTTAATGCTGACAGACTTTCCAGTTCCGGTCGCTCCTGCCATTAGCAAGTGAGGCATAGAAGCGATATCGACAACAACCGCGTCTCCGTAGGTGTCTTTTCCGAGTGGAACGCTCAAGATCGAATCCGCAGACCCGAAGGCCTCGCTTTCTAGACACTCCCTGAGCTTTACAACGGCACGATGCTTGTTTGGCACCTCAATTCCAACAGTTCCTCGCTTCGGCAAAGGAGCTATAATTCTGATACTACTCGCCTTAAGACTCATCGCCAGATCGTCTTGCAATGCGGCGATTCTACCCACCTTAACTCCAGCGGCGGGCTCAAACTCAAATAGAGTAATTACTGGTCCTGGGTGGACCTGTGTCACCCGCCCGGCGATATTAAAATCCCTCAGCTTAAGCTCAATCTGCTCGGCCTTCTGGCGCAACTCGTCATCATCCTCACCAAGCTGCTGAGCGTCTTCTCGCGACAGCAGAGACAATTCGGGCGACTTATAGCCATCGAACTGAGGCACTTGACCAGCCGGGATTTCTCCCTCTGTTTTCTTCCCACGCTCCTCGGCTTTAGACTCTCGCAGAGTCTTAATCTCCCCAAGCTCTCTGGGCTTCGGCTTTACGATAATTGGGTCGCTCTTTTCAATCGGACTAGCATCGGAAACTATAGGCACAACTTTCGCTTCTACGGATGGCTTTTCACTCTTAGAGACACTATCTACGACAGCCGGCGAAGACGACTCTCTCTTCATCCTTGACTTCAGATCACTAGCCCCCTTCTTTGGACTCTCCTCGGGCTCCGACCTGAGCACAAAAAGTTTACTAACCCAATATAAAAGCTGCTGGAGACACCACCATGCCATTCCAGCGACTATCAGCCCACCTCGAACCAGTAATAACGGAAGCTTCACAGTGATTGCCAGCAGAACGGCCTGAACTATTACTTTAAGACCAACGGCAAGCTCACCGATCGATCGTTGAAAAAGGACCGCGCAACTTACAAGCCCCACTAATGCTGTAGCGATCGCTGCTCCTCCCACTCCAAGGACATGCCGAGCCATATCAAATGAAACCGCTCCAACCGAGCCGCTGAGAGCAGGCGTCCCAACAAGAGCTACTGCAGTTGACAGTGCGACTACTAAAGATCCAGCCGCAAGGACAACAGCGGCCATCGGATAAATCCGCGCCCTTGTCACCTCAGATCCCAGTCTGAAAAAAGCGATCCAAACCAAGCCAAACACTGGAGCAAGTGCGGTGATACCCAGCCCTCCAAATATGACGGTAGATATCGCATTTCCCGCACTCCCCATTAAGTTACGGGACGTATCGGGACTTAGATCCATCAAACGGTTATAGCTGTGAGAGGCTAAGCTGAGTAACAAAAAGACTCCGGCACCGAACATCAACACCGACAAAGTGTCTCTTACCCAAGCTCGCGGCCGGATAACTCCTTTACTCTTAGCGGCCTCGACATTCGCCGATTTCTGATTTTTAGCCCGTGATACGGGACGACGTTTCTGAACTGCTGACATGCTAAAAACTCACTGTCTATCCTACGACAGCTGGATCATAGCAGCTAGAAAACGATCGCCACAGGGTAAATCTATCCAAAACAGAACCTCTTTTTAACGAGCTGGGACCCTTACATTTCCGTTCAAAAAACGTTGCTCCCTCTGGGAGTTAAAGTCCTGCAGCGCCTCGCTTACCCCCTTTTTAAACACCTCATGGGCGGTGCTCCATCCAGCCCCAAGCCCTTTACGCTCGCCTATTCTGAGGAGATTCTCGCTAAGAGCCTCCTGCTTGAGGAAATACTGGGCGCTCCACATATCAGCCCTGGCCCTGGGTGAATACATAGCCATCCGGAACGATACTACTGCCGGGTCTCCTCCAAAAGCGGAGCCACTACGCTCATCAAAGCGCAGAATCTCTGTTCGCAGCACAGCATCGGCGGAGCTGCTCGATCCTGCAAACCCGTTTACGACTCGAGATCCGTCCGCACCGACAACTTTTAGGGTCATAGTCTCACGCGCTGCATTTGAAATTATTCCATACGCGTCTGGCGGCGAGATCGCGCCTGCTGAAGCCGACTGCTTAACTACTGGCTGCGCCACCTCTATAGAATTAACCGAAGCTAAAAGCTCTGGCCTTAACACGGACACAGTGAGAGGAGAAGTAACCATAGCACCTTGCCGCTGCTCTCCCCGATTATTAGCGCTGCTACCTCTATGATTAGAGACACATCCAGCGAGCACTAAAAAAGGCAACACTGTCGCCGCGAAAAATGTATTAATAGTTCTCATCAATCCTCTCTTTCATCCTATGAGGTCTAAATCTCTCACTACGGATCTTTTAGGTAATTATACTCAGATAATAATCAACTCAAAAACAGAAAAAGTGACTACTCAGCAAGCGCTGCCTCAATAACGCTAGCCCCTATTAAGGGGCGACTTAGCGGAGCAAAGCGGGGTTTGGGTGATAACTACTCACCAAAAAAATGAGGTGCCTAAATCAATGCCTGTCAAGGCCTAGCGCACTAATAAAGTGTGTTACTTCCCCCTTGATTAACGCCTTAAACGGTTTTAGCATCACCCCATTAAAACATGTATAACGCCGCCCCGACAGCATACGAAGGGGAGTAAATATTTTGGAATAAAAGTTATGAGCACTAAAGCAGCAGAGAAGATCATCGAAGCGCTTACAGAGTTAGTACAGGGATTCGCTGAGCTTCAAGAGCAACTAGAGAATGACTTCGGAACTGAATCAGACGAGGATGAGACTGAGAGTGACGAGAATGAGGAAGCATCAGCCGAACTCCAGGAGGCTTTAGTCACCGAGGTTAGAGCCGCGGTGGAGTCAGTGATAGAGAACGAGGACTGCGCTCCAGAGGATATCGCGTCTGTTATTTCAGCTTTAACTGGAGCTCTCGAAGAGGTTGCCCCTGAGGTCTTTGCCGAGGAGGAACAAGAGGAAAGCGAAGAAAGCGAGGAAGAAGAGTACGAGGACGAAGACGATATCGACCTCGATGACGACGATTACGATTACGATGAGGACGAAGAGGAAGAGGAAGAGGACGAAGACGAGGAAGAAGAAGACGACGACGAGGACTAGGGAAGCGAGGCGAAACCTCGCCTTAGCGAGATTTCGGTAGAAACGGCGCGACTAGCGCCTATTCTGGCATCAACCGATACTCAGCCCAAGTACTCAGGGTAAATCTTTCAAGAGCTGAGTTAATGTCCTTCCTGGTTACCCCTCTAACGCGCTCAATAATTGCCGATAGAGGGGTACTTTCTTTTCGATAGGTCCACTCCAGGCCAAGAGCCATTAGTCGACCCATTGGCATCTCTCCATCCAATACAATTCGCGAGCAGACCTTAGCTTTGGCTCGGTCTAGATCTTGATCTGAGAAATCCCGCGGTGTTGAGAGTATCTTCCTCGCAATAGAGATAACCTCCTCGAGTCGATCTGGAGACGTCGATAGATAAGCCGAAAAACATCCAGCTCCATCTCTTTCATCACTATCGACACCAGCACTCTCAGCAAGCCCAGTATTAATCAGATCCCAATACATTCGTGAGCCACTTGAATCTCCGAGCATCGTCGAAAGTAGGGCCATCGGATAGCGCTCGCTATCCTGAGCGCTTACTCCCTCAGAGATTAAAACCGCATGGGCCTGGGAAAGATTGGCTTTTTTGAATACTCGCTGCTTGGCGGCCCCTGCAAAACGAGAGAGCTCGCGGCCCACGGTCTGATCCTGCCAGTGACTGGTGTACCGCTCGGCATCAGCGACAAACTTATCCCACGAGAAATTTCCACTGGCTGCCAGTACAATATTGGAGGGTGAGTAGCGCCTATCAAAATAATCGCGCATCTGACCATGAGTCAGCGCTGAAACAGACTCATGAGAACCCAAAACAGAATTACCTGCTGGATGCGACCCGAAGTAGTCTTTGAAAGCGTTCTCAAAAAGGAAAAAGTGAGGTCTGTCCTGATAGAGAGCAATTTCCTCAAGAATAACCTTCTTTTCCATATCAAATTCATTCGGATCTAAAGCCGGCCGGAGCATATCGCTTAAAAGCTCCTGCATCTCGCTAAATCTCTCTGGAATAACCGCCGCGTAGTAAACCGTATTCTCCTCTGACGTAAAAGCGTTTGCTTGCGCTCCCAAGTTACCGAGCGCCATATTGATATCTATTGCGCTGCGAGTTGGGGTACCCTTAAACATCATATGCTCAAGGAAATGCGAGAGTCCGGACTCCGCTGGGGTCTCATCTCGCGCGCCAGTTCTGACAAAGAATCCGATAGCCGAACTCACGTTAGCTGGATTGCTCTCGCCTATTACCGTAAGGCCGTTTTTTAGCTGTGTTTGTTTATATGTGCTTGGCATTTGGAGTCCTAGATTACAGTTATTTAGTCCCTGAGATCACCTTAGGATCTACATTAAGTGAGGTACTGCCCAGAGTTAATACAGAGCACGGGGAAAATGGATATCGCGCCATAAATTCATTAAGCGAATCGAGTGTTACTCGGTCGATTGCGGCTTTTATCTCATCTAGACCGCGAACTCTTTTTATTAACCACCAGTCACTCGCGTTAGAGCTAGCCCGAGAACCCGGACTCTCCTCGCCCATGATCAAACTAGCCTTAAGGTTCGTACGCGAGCGATCTAGCTCCTCTTGCGTTATAGATCCTGGGAGCTTCGAGAATTCGTTCAACAATACATCCATACTCTCCTGAGCTCGCTCTGGAGTAGTACCAACATAAGCTGACAGAGTTCCGTACTGAGCCGTCGAGCTGTGTCTGGCATAAACTGAGTAACATAACCCTCGTTTCTCACGCACCTCAACAAATAGCCTGCCGAACATCGACGAACCTAATATGCTGGCTAGCAACTTCGATTCGTAATACAGCTCATCACCGAATTTGGCTGAAGGCGCCGCCATAACGATCTGAAGCTGCGCCGATTTATCAGCTAAATGAAAATATTCGTGTTTTGGCAGACTCCCAAACTTAGGGGTCTCTAAACACTTTCCATCCCAATCTCCAAGGAGCTCCGACACCGTGTCGAATACCCGCTTGGCGTTAACCTTCCCAGCCACCGACAAGATCGCCCCCTTAGGGCGAAAGACGTGGCTATGAATCCGTTCCATCAAGTCCCTGCTACATGACGCAATTCCATCTGGTTCACCCATCGGACACCGATTAAAAGGGGCTGGATAAAACCGGCTCGCCAATTCAACCATAGCCCTTCTCGCCGGGTTATCCTTTAACGAATCTAGGTCCTGAAGCAGGATACTGGCTATTGGCTCAATATCCTCCGCAGGTAGCTTAGGATGACGCACCATCGATGTTACCAACTCGAGCGCGCGGTCTAATTGGTTTGATACTAGGACGCCACTAAGGGAGAATCGATCCGTTCCTGCCCCCTCGCCGTGACGAATCCCGGCGCTATCAAACGCCTCGGATAGTCCACGAGAATCAAGAGCGCCAGCTCCTTTGGCGATTAACTCGGCGAGAACGAGGCTGGCCCCAATATTCTCACCAGGATCAGCTGTTATTCCACCAGGAATAGAGAGCTCGTACGCCGCGGATTCAACATGATCCATCTCCTCTACAATTATCGCCAAACCGTTTGAAAGCTCACTTTGATGAATCGTCACTCTTATCTCCTGACTGTTGTGAAATTATCTGACTTAGCGAGACCTGCGACGCGCGCTTGGCCCCTCCAAAACACTCATAAAGGCGCGATATCTCCCCCCCGAGGAACATTGCTTGCCTCTTCTTAAAAACTGCCTCTCTTATTTCGCTAACGGTGATCGCCTCTGGAGATTTCATCAGCAACAGAGGCATATCCCGAGAATCACCGCGCATGATCAAACCCGCTTTCTCGAGAGAATCGAGGCTTGATTTTAGCACCAAGGAGCTACATCCCAACGCCTCAGCGATCTCCAGCTCATTAGGGATCTTTTGCCCGCCAGCAAATGCCTTTGCAACTATCACCAAGCTCTGAACTGCCAACAACATCGCTCCGTCTCCGATCGACATCAGCGACCGCGTCCATAACTTACCACTTCTAGGCAGATGCTGCGCCTGATACGAGATCTCCGCTCCGAAGAGAACGATCGACCAGGAAACATACAACCAGATTAAGAATATCGGGACTAACGCGAGCGATTCATAAACCCTCTCATACGTTGAGAACTCAACTATATAATAGGCGAACCAGTGCTTAGCCAAACCGAACAGTAAAGACGCCACAAAAGCACCGAAGAGCGCCGGGACAAATCTAACTGGCGCCTTTGGAACCAGGAAATACAACATTACAAACGCCACACAATCTATTAAGAACGGCATTGTGTCGTGATAGACACCACTGACTAGACCAAAGTCAGCGAAGAGCGGCTCGACCTTGGTGCTAGTGTAGTAGCCAGAAAAAGCGAATACAGGGAGCAAAACGATGATCGCGCAAAATATCGCTATCTTATCCGTGATGCGACGGGTCTCGTAAACCTGCCACACCTGATTGAGCGTGTACTCAATTGAATTAAGCAGAAGCAGCGAAGTACCTATAAGCGCTGCCACAAAATAAAAAGATGTCATCTTGCTGCTAAACTTCTCAACAAGGGGCATCAACGCGTCGAGCGCAGTAGAGCCTGGGATAAACTGCCTAAAGAAAAACTCGCGGATCTGGGACATATACTCCTCGCCGCCACTCATAAAGGCGGCAAGGATGCCAAAGCACAGCGCGGTTAATGGGATCAGCGAGAGTAGTGACGAGTATGCTAGTGAAGCCGCCTTGGAGAACCCGTTATCCCAGTAGAACCGGTCTGCCGAAGAAACGAGCACCCGCCCGAGCCACTTGAGCTCGGATATTGAAAAACGAATTCCCTTTCGAGCCTCAGAGAGGACAACCTGGCCACGGGAATCAGAGGAAGAATCATTCATGAGAATTACCGACATGACTCAGCATATTGTCGCTAAGTCCTCGTAAGCACAATCTGTATGATGCTTCGGGAGAAGGAAATAATTCTAGAGAAAGTGTCGGGACAAAGGCGGGCTGCGAACGATGTGCTAGCAGATAGAACGTATCAAGACCATCCTCATCTTTTGGGGCTATCTGCTCCCCGATTTTCCCTCGCCGTGCTCTTTGTAGTAAAAAATCCGCCGCAGCTTTTTATTTAAACAACGAGAGCGGCGAAGACGGGCAGAGAGGGGGATACAGCCGGCGCATCTCCCACCCCCTTCTCACGCTCCGTTGCCCTCCTCCTTCCTTGGAAGGACGCAGGATATAGCCCTCCAGGTAGTTGCGGTCTCCTAACAACTTATCTAGTTTAACACCATGTCCACCAACCTCACCTGCTACCACTGCTCGAAACCGATCGAGATATCTTACAATCACCCCCTTGGCTTCAGGGAATCATGCTCAAGCTGTGGTCGTGACGCCCATGTCTGTATGAATTGTGACCTTTACGACGCGGGCGCCCACCACGAATGCCGCGAATCATCGGCTGAGTGGGTACGAGATAAAGAGCGCGCCAATAGGTGTGAGTATTTTAAGCCACGTTCTACGCCCGTGAATAAAGGCTCGTCAAAGAGCGCGACTCTCTCGGCGCTTGATGAGCTTTTTAAAAAGTAAGCCGCGCTAGATTCCCCTCTCCGCCGAGATCCCCAACTTATCCATCTTATATTTTAAAATCCGGCGAGTTATGCCGAGAGCCCGCGCTGCCTTGCTCTGAACATAATTATTCCTTTTGAGCGCCTCTACTATCATCTTACTCTCATAGATCCTTCCTACATCTGAGAGCGCCAGTTTAGACGTATCTATCTCAACATTTCTGGGCGCGGCGATGTTAGCTACCACACCTTTCCTGATCTTCGTTGGTAGGTCGCTTACCCCTACCTCGTCCCCCATGTGCAGAGCCAGAAGGTGTTCAATCATATTCTCAAGCTCCCTTACATTCCCACTCCACCTGTATTCAGACATCACTCGCAACGCGTCGTTCGAAAAAGAGAGCGACCTTCCTGAGTACTTTGATGACATGCGTTGCTGACAATTAGATATCAGTAGCTGCAGATCCTGAGTTCGCTCCCTCAATGGAGGGACCAGGATATTAACGACATTAAGGCGATAAAGGAGGTCTGACCTAAACTTTCCTTCTTGAGCAAGCTCCTCTAGATCCTTATTAGACGCGGCTATAATTCGAGTACTAACCTTTACTGTTTTTGCTCCTCCTACGCGCCTAAACTCGCGCTCCTGCAAAAAGCGGAGGATCTTTACCTGGGCACTTAGACTTAAATCCCCTACTTCGTCCAGAAATAATGTTCCTTGGTCCGCTAACTCTACCAGGCCAGCTTTGGCGCGCCCAGCGCTTGTGAACGCACCCTTTTCATGCCCAAAAAGCTCAGACTCAATAAGGGATTCTGGAATAGCGGCGCAGTTGATCGCCACAAAAGGTCCGGAATTCCGAGAGCTTCGCGCATGGATCTCGCGCGCCACCATCTCCTTGCCACTTCCTGACTCACCGCTAATCAATACGGTCGTATCAAGCGGGGCAACTGAACTTACGCGCTTAAATAGCTGCCGCATTGCTGGGGTCCTTCCGGCCAGGCAGCCATAGGTTGTCGCGCTGTCATCCGATGGCGCTCCTGAATAAACCACCGCCTGACGCCCAATCAGGCTTCGAACCTTCTCTGTGTCTAGCGGCGATTCGAATACGTCGTCGGCGCCAGCTTTTGTTGCCTTAACCGCTAGCGCGACAGCGCCGCTAGGAACTAAAGCCACAACTATATCTCCAGGGTAATCGCGCTTTAATGATTGAAGCGATGCAGTGGATTCGGCGGCATCTTGAAATTCAAGCGCTATCACACGGGGCGATTCATCCCCTGATCTGGCGGAATGTGGTAGCTGTAGGCGCCCTGAAACATCTCGGGATCTTACTAGCAATACCTCTAGAGAATCCTGAACCATTCAAGCCTCGATTCAAAAACTGTTTCCTATCATGATCAGATGCCGGAGGTAGTCCAAATTTTGCTCGTTGAGAGAGGATTTTTTTCCAGGTTGTAGCGATAAAAAGATAGTCAGATAATATAACTGCGCATTATGAGACACTTACTAAATATCATCCTAGCGACAATCCTCTTCGCCAATTTAGTTATCTCCGCGGCAGACGCGTCTCCAGCTAGTCGAGATAGCTCATTAAAGATCGGATTTGTACTGCCATTATCAGGCGACTGGGCCTTTCTCGGAAATGGAATCCGCGATGGCGCGCTCTTGGCAAGCGAGGATCTTAAAGCTCACGGAGTCGACGCTAAGCTTATATTTATGGACAACCGAGGAGAACTCTCTACGTCATCCACTGTCGCGACCCGTCTTATCGCAGAGGAGAAAGTTAACTCTTTAGTATCAATCATTTCAGGTGTGGGAAAGATCCTAAAGCCGCTCGCTCAAAGAGCCTCGATAGTTAATATCGCTATCTGCAGCGACACTGAAGTCGCTGACGGCACTCACAGCTTTATCAATTACCTAACGGCTGAACAGGGAGTGGCGAAATTTATCGAGCACTTTAACAGAGCGCTGCCTAAAAAGTCTTTAGGGATCCTATCCTTGAATGAATCGGGCTTTGACCGCATCATCAATGAACTAGAGCACCAAGCCGCGGGACAGATCGCTCTATCACGAATAGAAAGATACAACCGAGGTACAACGGATTTTCGCTCGCTTCTTATTCGCATGAGAAAGGTTAAGCCGGACTCGCTTCTGTTACTTGGCTTGTCACCAGAGATTGAGTTACTAGCCAGACAAACCCGCGAGCTAGGTATCAATATCCCACTTATCTCTATCGAGAGCTTCGGACTAGCCGCCGATAAACATGCCTTTGAGGGCTCGTGGTTTATCGATGCCGCGGTACCATCAGAATCATTCCAACAGAGATTCCTAAATAGGTACGGACGCGAGGTAACAGCTGGGGTTGGGCATGCTTACGACTCAGTAATGCTTCTTGGAGAGGCTTTTAGATCTGCAGAGAGATCTGGAACCAGCCTTAGTCAGGCGTTAACCAAGATCTCGGATTATGACGGTACGATTGGGAAGCTCTCAGTAAAGAAAGATGGAGTAATCTGGAGCGAGGCGTCAGTTAAGGAGATTCGGGGTGGGCGGGTGCTTGGGGTTAGGTGAATTTTATACGTCTCCGATCTCAACTATATCCTCTCCTGAATCAATAAGCCTGAGTGCGTCAGCGAATGTCGCATCAAGCTTTTGCCTAAGGCTCGAATTAGATATATTCCCGCATGTTAACCATATCAGATGCGGAGGTATTCCCTTATCTTCAATCATTTTTACAAAGTCTATATCCTTGGACATGACAATCGCCTTCTCTCTTCTAGCTGCAGTGAATATCTCAGCGTCTGATGCGAATAGCAGTCCGAGATCTCTCACAGGGACCACTTGGACCTTAAATCTTGTCGAGAGCCAGCCTGCTAGCGACGGGGGAATTTGCGCGTCTAACCAGATCTTCATGCCGCTAAAGTAGCTCTGTTAACCTTCTTCGCCGCATACTTGATTGAAGCGCGAATATCATCCATCTCCAGATCAGGATATTCACAAAGAATTTGCTCGTTTGTAAGTCCCGCAGCCAGCAGGTCGAGAATATCGCTCACTCTTATTCTCATTCCCCTGATGCATGGCCTTCCACCACACTGTTGAGGATTAGTGGTAATGCGATGAATTGGGTCCTGGTGTTGACTCATATAATCCCTTTAGGAAGGAACTGGCACAACCTTCCCCCTCATTCCCTTGATTGTACCACGATAGCTCTCGCCCTTGCACGCAATTTATAGGCAAGCTGGAGCGAAGCTGAGGCCCCCAGAATCCTCACACATTCAAACTCTGCCCACCATCCACCGTCATAACAGTGCCGGTAACAAACGGCGCGTCAATCAGATATTTCGCGGCATCTCCGACCTCTGATGTCTTCCCAAGACGTCCAACTGGGGTTGTCGAGAGCACCCAGTCAATGATTCCCTGCCCCGCCGCCGCGGTCATATCCGTATCGATATTTCCCGGAGCGATGCAGTTCACCGTTATTCCGTCTTTCCCCAACTCGCGCGCCATAGTGGTAGTCAGCGTAATAAGCGCAGCCTTAGAGCATGTGTAGCTAAGCACAGCGGCGGACCCAGTAAATGAATAGGTACTGCTTATATTGATAATTCTTCCGTATCTCCGTTCCTGCATAGCTGGCGCAAATTCACGAATCAGCATCGCGGCACTAAGGAAATTAACATTCATCGACCGCAGATAGCCATCATACGACTGCTCTTTCCAAGAACACGGTCTGTAGATCGCTCCAGCATTGTTTACCAAAATATCGGGGGAGGAAATTCCGCGAACAGCCTCGATAAACCCAAGAATCCCATCTTGCACCGAGAGATCACTCTTAACTAATTGCACACTCTTGCCGGGCGCTGAGAGTATCTCCCTAGCCCTTTCCGCTGAAGCATCGTCATCACAATATCCAAGGATCACATTATCGTATGAATGATTAATCGCCCGCGCGATCTCTAGACCGATTCCTCTAGTTCCACCGGTAATTAAAGCCGTCCTTTTCACGAGAGCCTCCTATAACCTACTCGCCACCACGAGCCACATAATCGAACCAGAACTTATACACATCCTGCAGCGACTGCTCGAATGATATACGAGGCTCCCATCCATACTGGGACTTTATCTTCTGATAACTTCCGTAAAGCTCAGGGGTCTCAGGACCTCGCTGCCTGGCGGGATCTGCCTCTATCTTAACTGACAAGCCAGAAATCTTTATAAGGGTATCCAAAACCTCACGGACAACTCTGGAACGACCAGCGCCCAGATTAAAGATGCCCCCCTCTGAGCGACCTAAAAGCGCGTACCCCCGAACGATATCGCGAACATCCGAGAAATCTCTCTTTGCTTCTAGGTTCCCGACCCTTAATACTGGCTCAGCCTTGCCGTGCGCTATAAGCGCTAACTGCAAAGCAAAAGAAGCCGATACAAAACGTCTGTCCTGTCCCGGTCCGATATGATTAAAGGGCCTAGCTATAGAGCACGTTAAAGATGTACCGCGCTGATAACGCTCTACTGCCGCTTCTGCCATTACTTTACTAAGGCTATAATTGTTAGTCGGAGCGGTTTTGGTTTCTTCAGTTATCGGCAGATCCTTGGCCGTTGCAGCGCCATAAACTTCGGCTGAACTAACAAAGACTACACGTGTATGCAGTCCAGTCTTGGCGCATTCCGCAAGAACATTTACCGTGCCTCCTACGTTCACCCTGAGAGTCTTGTCGAAGTTATTTTCAGCCTCTGGAACAAACGCTATTCCCGCCAAATGATACACCGCCTCAGGTTGGGATATCTCCAAAGCGCGCGCGATTGATTCACGGTCAGTTATATCGACTGGGACCTCGCGGCTGGCCTCAACACCGCCACTAGGAAATTGGACAGCTGAGAAGACATCATCCCCCCGAGCCTCTAGCTCGGCGACTAGGTGCCTTCCAGCAAAACCCCCGGCACCTATCACCAACGCGCGCATCACCAACCCGCCCTAGAGATTAGCTAGCTCGAGACGAAAGACGCTCTACGTCAGCATCTACCATCATCTGAATCATCTGCTCAAAGCTCACCTTAGGCTTCCACCCAAGCTTCTTCATAGCCTTACTTGGATCTCCGATCAAAAGATCGACTTCCGCTGGCCTGAGGAACTTTGGATCGAGCTTCACGTACTTCTTCCAATCAAGACCAGCGTGATTAAACGCTACCTCAACTAGCTTCTGAACTGTATGCGTCTCACCGGTGGCTATTACATAATCATCAGCCTCTTCTTGCTGGAGCATCAACCACATCGCCTCTACGTAATCACCAGCGAATCCCCAATCACGACGAGCATCGAGATTTCCAAGACGGAGCTCACTTGCTTGTCCTAACTTAATCTTTGCTACTCCATCAGTAACCTTACGGGTTACGAACTCAAGTCCACGTCTTGGCGACTCGTGATTGAATAGAATTCCTGAAACGGCAAAGAGGTTGTAGCTCTCACGATAGTTGACAGTTATGTAGTGACCGTAAACCTTAGCTACTCCGTACGGTGAACGCGGATAAAACGGGGTCATCTCACTCTGTGGGGTCTCTCTCACACGGCCATACATCTCAGAACTTGAAGCCTGGTAGAAACGAATCTTTGGGTCTACTAACCGAATAGCCTCTAACACTCTAGTAACACCGATCGCGGTGAACTCAGAGGTCAGAACAGGTTGATTCCAGCTTGTCGGAACAAAGCTCTGTGCCGCTAGATTGTATACCTCTGACGGCCTGACCTCCTGCAATACTGAGATTAGCGAGTACTGATCGAGCAGGTCACCCTGAAACAGCTCAATCTTGTGACGGATGTGGTTGATGCGCTCAAAGTTCTCAACCGATGCGCGACGAACCATACCACAAACGCGATATCCCTTACTCAGGAGAAACTCGGCGAGGTAAGAACCGTCTTGTCCTGTAATTCCTGTTATCAAAGCTACTTTCTGCGTCATAACTAAATCACTCCTAAATTAAACTCGCCGATCTCCTTAAATCAAAGAGCCTCGGACTCTATCATATTAAATCTGTTTTTCCCTGAGCCTTCAGTTCGGCTACTACTTTCCTAACATCCTGGACGTGCTCGCGTGATACTACCAAGATAGCGTCACCGGAATCCACTATCACAAGATCCTTTAATCCCACGGCCGCGATTAGCCGCCCCTCTGAACGTACTACGCATCCCTGACTATCGATAACCAAAGCATTACCGCGAATCAGGTTTCCGTCGTGATCAGCCGAGAAATTCTCGGCCCACTGGTCCCATGACCCCACATCGTTCCACCCAAACTCGCTGGCGTCAATCACCACACAGTTCCTAGCGTGCTCTAATACTCCAAAATCAATTGAAATCGACTCAAGCCCGGCAAAAATCCCTGATATGGCGTCACTGGCTCCAAGTTGCTCTCCGGACTCTATGGCCTTCTTAATAGCCATTAATCCTGTATACATCTCAGGCATATATTCCCTAAAAGCGCTCAGAATTACTGAAGCCCTCCACACAAACATACCTGAGTTCCAGCTATAGCCTCCCTGCTCGAGATATTTCTGCGCACGTTGCAAGTTCGGCTTCTCAAAGAAACGATCAACTTTATACGCGCGGCCATCAAGGTGCTCACCACGTTTAATGTAACCGTACCCTGTATTAGGCGATACTGGCGGGATTCCAATCGTCACAAGCGAATCCGAACTTCGCGCGCAAGATATCGCCTCCTGAACGGTCTCTCTTAGTCGCTCCTCGTTACTAACAGCGTGGTCGGCTGGCAAAACAACTAAGACCGGATCTTGACCAGGAGCTCTTACCGCAGCGGCCACTGCAGCGAGCCCTATACAGGCGGCAGTATTCCGCGCCTCGGGCTCGATAACCACTCCAGCGGCTGGCACATGCTCATTAACAAGCGGAACGAGCTTATCACTCGCTACTACTAGGACATTCCCCGGCTGAACAAGGGCCTCCACTCGTCTAACGGTAGCTTGAATCAAGCTTTCACCATTGTCATTCATCGACAAAAACTGCTTAGGCTTGGAACAACGACTAAGAGGCCAGAACCTGCTGCCTTGTCCACCTGCCATCACAACTATGTAGGTATCAGGATTTATCTCTACCACCACGCATCCTCAATCTAGACTATCCCTATCTCTTTAAGAAAAGCTCCTAGCCCCTCTTGCCACGTTAGCGGTGCACGACCTAACAGAGACGTTATCTTATCTGTATCAAAAGCCGAAAAAACCGGTCTTTTGGCTGGGCGATTTAACTCAGCAGCAGTCGTTCTCTCAAGCCGAGCCATCTGTTTCCCCTCAAAGCTAGGCGTAGCAAGTCGATATATCTCCGCGGCGAAATCATACCACGAAACCACACCTGAGCAGCTCGCGTGAACAACACCGCCTACCGATAGCCTCGAGAAATCAAGAACCGCCTCGGCGAGCCATCCAGCCCATGTTGGCGAAACGAATTGGTCGTCAACTATTTTAAGCTCAGGACGCTCAGCGAAAAGCTTAAGCATTGTATAAACGAAATTTACCCCCTTCTGTCCATAGAGCGCCTGAGTCCTCATTACTAAGGCTCGATCTCCGAGGATATCCGATACATATCGTTCTCCCTCGAGTTTCGATCTGCCGTAGACACTCACGGGATTAACATGATCACTCTCGTTTAATGGCCTGCCAAGAAGTCCGTCAAAAACGTAATCAGTAGAAATTTGGATCAATCTGCTCCTGGATTTAGCGCAAGCTTCAGCGACATTCTTCGCCCCGACCGCGTTAACAGCAAACGCTCGCTCAGATTCCTCCTCGGCTTTATCAACGGCAGTATAGGCAGCGCTGTTAATGACCACCTCGGGCTTAATTGCTCCTACTAACCTAGAGACCTGCTCCGCCTCGGTGATATCAACCTCCTTGGTCACAGGCGATACGAGTGTGAAGTTCAAATCATCGGCTCTTTTTTTGAGCTCGAAACCTAGCTGACCACTACCACCAAAAAGGAGGATCTTCATAATAGACGCCTTCAATTAAGCCGCTTTCCCGCGCCCACTATAGTTCTTCTCGTAGAACGAGAGGTACTCCCCGCTCTTTATCTCTTGCCACCAGGATCTATTGTCCTGAAACCAGCGAACTGTGCGCTCCAACCCATCCCTAAATGAAGTCTTAGGCTTCCAGCCTAACTCGTTCGTAATCTTTGAGTGATCTATCGCATACCGTCTATCGTGCGCTGGACGATCACCCACTGGCTGGATCAGATCTCGAGACTTACCTAATATCTCAAGTATCGCATAAGTAACGTCCCGATTAGGGAGCTCCGCATCCGCAGATCCTCCAATATTATAAACTTCTCCCGCTTTTCCACGCTCCGCCACCGCTAATAATCCCTCGCAGTGATCTGTTACATAAACCCAGCTCCTTACGTTCATCCCGTCACCGTAAAGCGGAAGCTTCTTATCCTCCATCGCGTTTGTGATAAACAATGGAATTAACTTCTCAGGAAAGTGATAAGGCCCATAATTATTAGTGCAGCGAGTCACGGAAGCATTTAAGCCGTGTGTTTTACATGCGGCTAAGACCATAAGATCTGAAGCTGCCTTCGATGCCGCGTATGGGCTAGTAGGATCGAGCGGCGTAGTCTCTACGAAAGCTCCTGTTGGTCCAAGAGACCCATAAACTTCATCTGTTGAGATATGAACGAACCTCGCGACTTTATTGTTGCGCGCAGCGTCGACAAGCGCCTGAGTCCCAAGAACATTCGTACGAACGAATTCCATTGACGACATAATCGAGCGATCAACGTGGCTCTCCGCGGCAAGGTGAAAGACCAGATCGAACTTCTCCTTCTCGAATAGTTCGTTAATTGCCTTAACATCGGATATGTCAGTCTTTGAGAAAGATACGCGTCCCTTTGGAGCGAGGAGATCGCTTAGGTTCTTTAGGTTACCGGCGTAAGTCAGTAAGTCTAGGGCTACGATGTTCCATGCCGGCCGCTCCTTGACTAAAAGGTGGACTAGGTTACTCCCGATAAAACCTGCCGCTCCGGTAACTAATACTTTCACTAAAGCCTCCTCAAGTGGACAACAAATTGGGCCCTTAGCCTACCCTAATGACCGTAATTTTACCAGGCGGACTATCCTTTTTAGCTGCCCGACTTGACTCAGCAAATGCCCTCTAAGCTGGGCATAAAAGCTCCGCACACATCTCTTCCCTAATTGTAATTCATTCCCTGCTGAACTGTCCCAACTCCTCCAAAAGTAATGGATACCAGGAACTGGTTGCGATCCGGGTTAATCCTCCTTCCCGCTCCCACATCGATACTCCAGCACTTGCACGAATTAAAGAACCTCAGCAATCCACGAGACTCCTGGAACTCTCGATCAATAGCTCTAAAGCTGTACCTCGCGTAGCTTCCAAAACGGATACGATCGGTAATTTTAATCTCTAAATTGCCCTCGAGCTGACTGAGCGAGTGATTGACGAAGTTGTACCGAACTCGTAGAGCGTCGCCCCGGTCGTCTCTCAGACCGACACCCCAAATGTAGCTTGTGAATTGCGCGTCTTTAGCGCTCACGTTTGATTCAAAGCTAGACGACAGATACGCGGAAGGCGAGAGGATAACACCTGCCTTAATGTCAGTGAATGGATTCGTCGACTCTTCCTTGGTTACCGATCGCTGAGCCTCAACAAAATCGTAACCCTGACTGACATAGAACTGCCCCAATTCTCTAATCTCGCCCTCTCGTGTATCGACCGGAGCTAGTGGTGAAATTATCGCGCCCCTGCCAAAATCAAGCATCGACTGCCCCAGATCGAACATCGGTACCGAGTTCCCGACCGCTGTAAGATCCTCTACCTCACGAGTGCGCTCATACGGCTCAAAAAATCGTCCGTATAGTCTGGTCGTTAATCCATATGAAACTAGGCTTCTGTGAGCGAATCGATCCAGCGAGTCAAACTGTGGATTTAAACTCTGATCACGCTCGGGTACATAACGATACTGGATGTTTGGCTCGATTGTATGTTTGAGTCTGGTTAGCTCAGAACCCTCATTTTCCGCGCCTAAATTAACTAATTTAGAGAACCAGTTGCCACGCTCAAGATCATAAACTCGCTCTACCCCTGTCGCCATTCCATAAGTGAAGATCGGCAGAGTACGACTCTCTCCGAAGGGCTCCTTCGGAGATGTTCCAGCAACGTACGCTGGATTTTCCGGATCCGGCTTATCGAATAGATCACCCTTGGGCATAGGATCAGGATACAGACTGTTCTTATCCGGTGGTATCGTGTCGTCATTTAAATAGTAGTTAGTTTGATGCAGCTCCGTCCCAAACTGAGCTCTTACGTAGTTCGATAGTTGGAATGGCAACGCCACTTTCGGATGTATGTTTGTACGCCACCCTTGATACCCTTCCTGCCTCATAAAGCTTGTGGCGGCCATATCGCCGCCTGTAACAAGCTTTAGGTTTAGAGGATTTGAACCGAACGGACGCAGTGTCTTTGTCGTTGACGCCACGAGCTCTGGCACCCTCTGGAAGGTAGTCTCCTGCGGCTCTAATAACATCTGGTTGTATTCCGTGCGCCCTTCCAGATTCAAGAACTGGAAAGCCGTGCCTCTAACTGCGGCCGTTGATGTTAAGAACTGCGCCTGCTGTTCCCCTATCTGAGGCGCGGGAAGCTCTCTGATGTAGAGATTATCACTCGTGTATCGACCATCGGCTATAAATTCTATCGGATAAGGATCCTTTGAATCAGAGATCCAACGCTGCTTCCAAAAACCACCGAATCGATCCTGGTCGATCCATGGCTCTGAGACTCCCTTCAGATTGAGTCCTCGCAATTCCCCATCTCTTAGAGATTCGTTTGAGTATGTAACACCTGCATCCAACCTTGAGCTCTGCGAGAAGACCTTCTCAAAAACAAATTCCGAACCGACACGAGACCTGGTAGCGAAAAACGGGGTTACCGTCAGGCCAGTTGTGTCATCAATAGAGACAAAAGCCGGCTGAGCATATTGAAATCCATCCCTATTTCCGAAGCCAAACCGCGCCGGCAACAAGCCGGAGGCCCTCTCGTTCTTCACCGGAAAAACGAGATAAGGAGTGTAGATAATCGGCAGACCCTGGAAGTAAACAGTCGAGTTATACGCATGAGCGTAACCCTCTTGAGTCAGATTACATCTACTGGATGATACCTCCCAGGGCTTAGCGCCATCTGGGCACCGACATGTAGTCATATCAGTATCAGCCAACTCGAATTCAAATTCAGAAACCTTCTCTGCCTCTTGAGCCTCTACGCGGTAGCCACCCTCTTCAACATCGAATTCAAGCCCCTTAAATGTTCCAGTCTCGCCTTCAACGTTTAGCTTAGCTGAATCCGCCGCTAAAACCCCTGAGCCGGTTGTCATTAAGACATTCCCCTTTACGTCGCCCTGCTTTGTTTCTGTGTTGAATACCCCTTCATCGGCTTGGACCTGTACTCCGCCTTCAGAGAGTGTAACGCCTCCCTTGCCAACTACCTCATGCGTCTCTTTTTTAAACTCGATTACTGGGGCCTGAAAATCCAGCCCTGGAGCGGCTGGTTGAGCAGTTAAAGGTTTAGTGGCCTGCTGGACTTGCAACTGCTGAGCCGCCTTCGTAGTAGGATCATCCTCAGCGAATACTACCTTGTTGGTTTGCGACCATGCGAAAGTGGCGGCAAACAAATTAATCACTAAAAATCCGATAGCTATAAAAACACGAACGCTTCCGCACTCAGTTTGTGGATGCGATTTTCGATAGTCCCTTGTAGGCCAAGAGGTTTTGTTTAAGAAACTTGAAACAATTAACATATCGGCTAAACTTAGCCGTTGTTAGCGTTTGGCGAAAGGGGTCAGATTCCGAATCCGAAATTTCTTAGAAGCACTCCGAGCTCCTCACGCATCGCCGTACGCGAAACGATCCGATCCACCATGCCATGCTCTAGGAGGAACTCAGAACGCTGAAAGCCCTCAGGAAGCTTCTGCTTAATCGTTCCCTCAATTACACGGGGTCCCGCAAAGCCAATAAGCGCATCTGGCTCTGCGATAATTAGATCACCTAACATCGCTAACGAAGCCGCCACGCCACCAGTTGTAGGATCTGTCAGTACTGATATGTAAGGTATGCGAGCCTGACCTAGTCGCGCCAAAGCCGCGCTGACCTTAGCCATCTGCATCAAGGAGAACAAACCTTCCTGCATGCGCGCTCCGCCAGAGGCTGAAACGATAATCACCGGCCGCTTCTCCGAGCACCCTAGCTCTACAAGGCGGGTAAGCTTCTCACCTACCACAGACCCCATGCTGCCGCCCATGAACGAGGAATCAAAGACTCCCAACATTACCGGGATATTAAGAATTCTAGCTCGGCCAGTAATAACCGCCTCTACTGAGCCTGTTTTCTTCTCAGTGTCCTTGATTCGATCCTTGTACTTCTTTTTATCTTTAAAATTAAGAGGGTCTACAGAACGTAGATTTGGGTCTAACTCAACAAACGAGTGACGATCTACTAAGATCGGAATCCTCTGTCTGGCTGTTAACCTGAAGTGGTGCGAGCACTTAGGACATACTCCAAAGGCTCTTCTTAGGTCCTTAGTATAAAGAATCGCTTCGCACTTAGGACACTTAGTCCAGATATCATCGGGGAGCTGAAGTGGCTCTGCTACCTCTACGGTCTTTGGAGCCTTGCTGCGGGTAAACCATCCCATTTGCGTACCTTTTTAAAAAAGCGCGTTCGTCTTAAACTCACCAGACGTCGCAGGCCGGTAAGGTAGCAGATTCCCTCGATTTTGGGCAATGCTCGATCATATGTGTATAAATTAAAACAATTCAATATGTTAGCAACAACTTCAGTAAGAGATATAACGGACCTCCTAAATAAAGAACTAAACGTGGCGCAGTTTTCTGACGTGGCCTTTAACGGATTGCAGATTGAGAGTCCCAACCATGAGGTCTCAAAGATAGCCTTTGCTGTTGATTCAGGATTGTCCGTTATGGAGAAGGCCCTTGCCGCCGGCGCCCAACTCCTAGTTGTTCACCACGGAGTCTACTGGGCAAAGGTCGAGCCGCTCGTTGGCACATGGGCAAAGAAAGCCGCTCTTTGCTTGGGCGGAGGCATGTCGCTCTATGCGGCGCACCTACCCCTTGATGGCCATCCAGTTCTTGGAAACGCCGCGCAGATCGCGACAACGGTGCTCGGCGCTCTCAACCCGCAACCCGATTTTGCTTATCAGGGAAGTCCTGTCGGTTGCGTGGCCGAACTCACACAGCCTTTGGAGATAGAGGAGATTGCGACTAGGTTATCTCGGTGTGATGGAGTAACAACTGCTCCCTTTGTGCTCCCTTTCGGGAAGAAGCGCATAGCGCGGGTGGCAATAGTCACTGGCTCAGGAAGCTTTGCCATACCATCAGTAGCCGCTAGAGGAATTGACCTGCTCATCTCAGGGGAGCCAAAGCAAGAGGCGTATCATACAGCTCGCGAACTTGAATGCTCTGTTATTTTTATGGGTCACTATGCCAGCGAAACATTCGGTGTTCGCGCCTTGCAGCGTGTACTTGAACAGAGATTTGGTGTAAAAACTCAGTTTATATCTGAACCAACTGGAATCTAAAATATATGCAGCAGTTACAAGACCTATCATTCAAAGGAAAACGCGTTCTTATTCGTGCCGATCTTAATGTTCCGCTAAACGAACAGCTAGAGATCACAGACGACAATCGCATCAAACAGTTCCTTCCAACACTTGAGGCTGTGCTATCTCAGGGAGGTAAGGCTATTCTAATGTCGCACTTAGGAGAGCCAACCGGAGTAGATCCTAAGTTCTCGTTAAGACCTGTCGCGAGACGACTATCTGAACTCCTAAAGACCGACGTTATTCTCGCTCCTGATTGCATTGGGGCTGAGGTAAACAAGCTAGTATCGGAATTAAACGAGGGCCAGGTGCTCTTACTAGAGAACCTCCGTTTTCAACCAGGAGAAAAGAAAAACGATCCTGAGTTCTGCGCCGCGTTAGCCAAGCTTGGAGATATCTTTATCAGCGATGCCTTTGCGACCGCCCACCGTAGCCACGCTTCGATGGTTGGAGTGCCTAAGCTCTTTAAGGTGAAGGCAGCCGGTCTTCTGATGCAAAAAGAGATCAACTACTACAACCAAGCATTAGAGAAACCGAAAAAACCACTCTGTGTGGTGATCGGCGGTTCGAAGGTATCAAGTAAACTTCAAGCTCTGGTTAACTTGGCTTCAAAGGCCGATAAGTTAATCATCGGAGGCGCGATGGCTAACACATTCTTAGCCGCTCAAGGTTTGCAGATGGGGCGTTCACTCTACGAGCCTGAGTTAGCCGGAAAGGCGCTTGAGCTACTTGGAACCCTAGCACGTCGCGAGTGCAAGGTTTATCTCCCTGTGGATGTAATCGTCGCGCCAGCTCTTAACAGCAAGGGCTTGGGCCGAGCTGTTCCAGTTCAGGAGATTCCAGCGGACACGATGGCGCTCGATATCGGCCCAGCGACTAGCTTGCTTTATCGCGAAGCTCTACATACTGCTGAAACGATCGTCTGGAACGGACCGATGGGAGCTTACGAGAACGAGGAGTTTGCCAAGGGAACTCACGACATGTGCGAGTCGATCGCTAATTGCCACGGGATGTCTGTGGTAGGCGGAGGAGATACCGACGCGGCGATTCATCATATGCAGCTTGCTCACAAGTTTAGCTTTATATCTACGGCCGGAGGCGCTTTCCTGGCTCTTCTTGAGGGTAATTCATTGCCGGGGATTAAGGCGCTGGAGTAGGGAGGGCGGCAGGCTTGGTTGGGGTCAATTCTTAAATAAGCTTTAAATGGCCAGTCCCACGGTTACGTGCGCGTGCAACAGAATCATAGACCGCTATAGGTTAGCTCGCTGAAATCTGATATTCTATTGAAGCTGCCTTCAAGCAGCGTAAATATCGGTGTTTTTTAGTTATTAATCGTTGAATTTTAGTCAGTTAAGGTCATCGGAGTGTTAGAAGACAATGGCCGTCCTAATTGGGAAATGCGCTGCTTAGGCAAACCTAAGTCGGAACCAACTTTAGCGCCCGCTCACTCTGAAACTATTTCTGAATCCACCTGGCCGGCGATGCCTGATGACTCGCTATCGGAATATCCCATCTCTTCCAATTCACGCCTGAAAACATCACCCGCCGCAGAACCACCCGCGACTGCAACTGCTTCAGAGTCCGAAGCTCTGACAACACCTTCAACCAAGGCTTTCTCTCCTAGCTATTTCTTGCGCGATTTAACCGAAGCGATTGAAAGCGGGCTGAATCACCTGAATGCTATCTATAAAAAGATCCCTTTAGCGGACCCACTAAAGAAAGTTCTCCTGGTTTCTGCGGGGGCATCTCTTGCCGCGGCATCCGTTGCCTATCCTGTAATTGCCGCAGGAGCTGGCGCGATATGTGTCTGGCAGGCAGCGCTCAGATTTGAGAAAAACAATCACGGCCGCGCCGTGGCTATAATGGGAAGCACCCTTTATACGCTGCACATGTCGGCCCTTGGCTTTCATGAGCTAGCCATATGCAACCTATCCGGTGCTTTGCGATCAGTCGCACAATCCATGATCGCTGACGACAAGCCAAAAGCGCGTTTTCTAACCGCTGCTATCGGCTTCGCAGCCACAGTTGGCGTTTACTCTGCTGTTGCAAATGTGCTTCCCCTATTTTCATTAAACAACGTACCTCTTCTGACCCTAGGAATTGGTGCCATGAGTGGCGCGTTTAGTCAGAAATATAGCTGGGCCAGTCGCGCCGCGGGACTTAGCGGTTGCGGATTCTCAATCGCGTACCACCTGCTAGTTACTCACTCTAGTGTGGGTCTCCTAGCGACCGCGATGTTTATCCCCGGAATCGCTTGGTCGATCTGGGAGTATGATATAGCGAAGAAAAAGGAGCTGCATCCGAGAACTCACGAAGACCTGAGCTAATTCGGCCAAAGCCTTCGGCGGCCTCCAGCCCTGAGCTATTGGAGAAGAGCGGCAAAACCTCGGTACGCGATGTTTTGTAAGAAAAGGCGCGTTCGCGCTGTTTAGGTAGCTGCTGCTGTCGCCAGAAGCTGATAATCCTAAGGAATGCCGGCAAAACCACTCCCTACTGCGAAAGCGGATCTTGAGTCGCTCTTCGAGTTTTCGAGATGGGAAAAAATCCCCAATGTATCACAGACTTCGGCGAGCTCGACTCGACTGAGCTCGCCGAAGTCAGTCGAGTCGGGGATACACTTCCGACCCTCGCTAAAGCTACGGCCGGCGAGACAATGTCGGACCGGACGTAGCCTTGGCGTAGTCTGGTGCGGTTTTTCCCATCTCGAAAATCAAATATAAACTCAACCTCCACTTTCTCGCTCCGGGTAGGTTTTGCCGGTCGTCCCTGAAAAGAGCAGTTGCGGGTCTGAAAATGGTGCATATGCGCAAAATCACTTCAGCTTTTGAATTTTGGGGGCTCTCCCTCTCTTGCTTACGCCACCGCCCGATTCTTAATCCGCTCTTTAACCGAATCCAGCGCTATCGCCGCTAAGACAAGCACGCCAAACAATACACGTCTTAGGTACGGATCAACCGCTAATACAGTCAGCCCGGTACTAATAACAGATAACAAAAGAACACCGGGTATCAGATTTATAATCCTCCCCTTTCCTCCCGTCAGGCTTATCCCAGCTAAAACAGCGCCAGCAAAAGCCATAAAAACAGAATCGTCAGCGACCTCTGGAGAATATGAAGCGCTGTATCCTGTAAACAGAAAACCCGCGAGTCCAGCGAATAAACCTGAGCCAATAAAAGCGGCCGCCTGATAAGTATGCGGTGTAACCCCCATAAGAAAAGCCGCCGCTGGATTGCTTCCTACCGCCCGAAAGCGCAGCCCCCATTTAGTTATACTTATTATTAGATGCGCCACCAAGAGACACGCCAAAAAGAATCCGATCGACAGCCAGCGGCTCTCGCCTATCAACACATAAGCGGCTGGTAGGTCGATTACAACATCGTGATTTATAATTAGCTGCAGCCCATCAAAAACTAGAAACGTTCCTAGAGTGACGAGGAAAGCGTTCAACCCAAGTCCGCATACCAAGAACGCGTTCAGGCATCCGCAGGCGACGCCTACCAATGCGGGAACAAGGATTAGCAGCCAGTCAGGGACAATGTGCAATCGAGCCACGCTCGCGCCGACCGCCGCGCTTAGGCCAGCAATCTGGCCAATCGAAAGATCAAAAGAGCCGCTCAAAAGAACCAACGCTTCCGCCAGAGAAAGCAATCCAAGTGGCGCGTTAGAATATGCCGTATCCGCCAGGATTGAGAGCCGCAACATACTCTCAGGACGCAGCGCGGCGAACACAAGATACGTAATCGCTAAAAGCACCCAGACGCTGTTTTCAAGGAGAAACAACGGAACGAAAGTTCTCTTGTTATTGAGCGCCACGTTAAACTTCCCTCATAAATTCTTCCAGCTCTTTGTAAGAGATCTCGCTCTTTCGAACGTCCCTTACTATCGAACCCCGATTCATAACTACGAACCGGTCACACAACGAGTACGTCTCAGCGAGATCGTGCGAGATCATCACTATTGTCGAGCTATGTTCCTCTTTAAGCCGCTGAAGAAGTTCAAGCACCACGTGCTTCTTCTGAATTGAAAGCGCTGTAAGCGGTTCGTCTAAGAAAAGCATCCTCGCTTTAAAGTAGAAGGCCTTACTAAGCGCCACTATCTGCCTCTCTCCACCTGAGCAGTATCGCAACTCACGATCAAGCAGATCCTCTGGAATTCCAAGCTTCACAAATAGCTCACGAGCCTTTGATCGCATCTCCTTCAAATCTAGTATTCCGCACGGACCGCAGATCTCACGCCCAAGAAATATATTTTGAGTGACACTTAGATCATCGACGAGTGCCTGTGTTTGAAAAACACTTTCGATTCCAGCGGCCCGCGCCGCGCCTGGGCCAGAAAACACGACCGGTTCTCCATCGATTAAGATACTACCGAGCTCACTCGGCAAAGCCCCTACCACACATTTAGTGAGCGTTGTCTTTCCAGCTCCGTTTGAACCGATAAGACCGATCGTCTCACGCTCCTCAATCTTTAGATTTACTCCGCTTAGGGCTGTTATCGCCCCAAAGCGCACGTTTAAGTCTCTAATCTCTAAGAATGGAGTAGTCATTTACCAAACCCTGCTAGATTGGCGTAAAGATACGGTGCGTCGACGTTTTTCGAATCAACTAGGAGCCCCTCCATTCGGATCTGAAGATGTTTCGTCACTGAATTAAGCTCGACACTCGCAGGAGCCCAAAAGGGATTGCTCCACAACTCACGCTTCTCTGAACTAGCGGCCAAATCAAAGATCGGAATATCTTGAGGATTCAGCGACACGCCAGCTTTAGGCAAAGCGTTGAGCCGGCCATCGGCCAACATCTTTTTCACATAATATATCGCCGCCGGAAGATAAAAAAGATTCGGCTGATCAACCGTAAAATCAACCTTTCCTCCCCGTATTCCGTCAAGAACCGAAGAGCCAGTATCGATGCTACCGATTACGACTCGCTCCGGATCGTGCGAAGAGCCTAGCCACCCCTTCCTCTGCAGCGCATTTACCGCTGCTTGCGTTCCACCTTCGAAAGATGAAACGATCATATCTGGCTTTCCGAACGCGTTAAGTGCCGCTTCTATCTTCTGTTGAGCATCAGCAGGTAACCACTTCTTCGCTTCAAGAACCGCTGACACCTTAAGATCTGGGTAATTTCGCAGCACATCTAACATGCCATCACGCCGATCTACTCCGGCAACACTTGTCAGATCACCAGTCACTACGAACACCGAACCCTTAACCGTTCCTCGGCGCTCTCTTAGCAATTCAATGGCTCGATTGGCTACACGTGCTCCCGCTTCCTTGCTTCCAAAAGCGATAAAAAGATCGACTAGCTCTGAAGGTGTATCCCGATCGATGGCTATTACCGGAATCTGAGGATTGATGGTTTTAAAAATCTTCGCTACCTGAAAGGATCCAGAGCTGACCGGAACAAAGATAAGAGCTGAAACCTGACTCGCCACCTCGCGCGCCATCCTCACCTGCTCATGCGTATCATCATTTGGATCTAGTACCAGTAGCTCGACCCCCTAGGTCTTGGCGAAGAGCTCCCCTGCCTTGCGAGTAGCCTGATGCCAAGTGCTGGTCTGATTCGCTGGAATGTAGGCTACCTTTAGCGGCTCGGCTGCGAGATTTAGAGAACTAAAAGCCAAACACAGGAAGCTGAAAGAGACGCGGCGGACGAAAGCACTGATATATCTCACTGTTACTTACCCATCAAAAACTAGGAACACCCCTTTTGTAACACAAAGGCAAGCGTGGCAAAACCTGACTTATGCGAGTTTTAAAGGTTAGCTTGCTTCACTAAAAGGGCCGGTTTTACATCTCTTCCTACGAGATTCTATTAGATTAACTGGCCTATAGACGCCCTCACAGGAGAAACGACCAGGGCTAAGTCACCAAACAGAAAGATCGCACCATATCTTTACTCAAGGCAGCGCGTAACGACTGTCCCGAAAGGTTTTATGTCTGGTCCAAAGCAACAGGTTAATAAAGATCAATCAGACCACAAACAAGCCGTGGAGACGAGCGACCCTGCGGTCAATTTTTCTCTTAATCAAATTGAGACCCCTGGTCAACAACGAAATATTCGCGAAGCCTTCGCTAACGCCAGTAGGCATATAACACTTCTAGATACTCCGATTCCTAACAACTCTGATACGCCCGAAGGGCGATTCTCAAACCTTTCTCAGGAAAAAAAGAGGGAAGTTCTTTCAGCTCTGACCGGCGACGCGGCCCTGGACCTCCAGAATCGTGCGCGCGTTTATGCGCTCTCTGAGAGATTTGGCGACCTAGAGGCCTCTCTAATCCTCTCTTCAAATCTTTCGCAGGACCAGATTGAACAAATTCTTCAATTGCCGACCGAGAGGGAGCTCCGCATTTCAAGCTTTTTGAAAATATCACCGTCAGAGGCGTTTAATAAGCTCCATTCTATCCAAGAAAAGGGCGATTTGGCGCTAAGCGAGATTAAAGACAACGCTCTAGCTGAATTAGTGGCATTACTATCATCAGAAGATGTCGCGAAATTAGAGCCATCCTTCAGTGAGAAGATCTTCGCGCGGCTATCGAGATCTCCGGCTCTAATGCTGACGATCCAACAGAGCCGATACCAGGAATCTCACATTGCCACTGAAAAGAATCTAATCTTCGGAGCTCATCGAGAAGCAGCTTCTATACGGGAGGATTTAAGCAACACAAATCTCCCCTCTTCCTTATCATCCCATACTAAAGGCCTAGAACTGACTCATAAAGGATTAATCGAGCGGGCCGAAAGTGTATCAGGTACTTTAGAAAAAAATTCAGAGCCGCTGTCTAGATCGCGCGCTATGGCTCATGTAGCCACCCTTCTCTCGTCTCTACCGCCATCTCAAGACCTTACTGACAATATAAAACTAGCTAACAGGGCCGCTCAGTTATATTCCCAATCCTCAAATGAGCTCTTCTCAGCATCTCCAACTCAGCCTGACCTTAAAGCCGGTCTAGAGCATATCAGAGCTGGCGGCGAGAGCTTTCAGAAATCCGCGAAGAACCTAGACATAGCTGTAAACACAATGCGTGTAGTGAGAGATGGAAGTGTAATCGTCGTAGCAGGCGGTGTATCCATGCTGGCTTCACCACTAGTTTTTGGAGCCGTCGTCACAGCGACAGGCAGCACCGCTCTTGGGGCCACGGTCACAGTAGTCGGAGGAGCTGGGGTCGGTTCGCTGGTCGGCGGAGTTTATGGTGGAGTTAATTCATCCGTAGAGAATAGCCTTCACGTCTTGGTCGGCAATAAATCCGCGGAGGATGCTCAAGCAGACACCCTTAAGCAGCTACAGAAAGACGCGGAGTCGGGATTGATTGTCGGGGTCGGAAGTGGTGTATCTACGTTAGCCACAAAGAGTCTCTCTTCTGTAGTGGGCCCACTCAGTCACTTTATAAAAGGTGCCGCCTCTGGCGGGGCAGCGGCCGGGGCTTCGTCAGTATCTCGCGAGCTACTTGAGCTAACGGCCGCGATAAAAACATTTAACAGCAAACACCCTGATGCAACCACCCTAAGCAATTTACTAAGTCCTGAGCTGGCGCAACATCTGAAAGACAGTGGTTTTAGTTTCGAGCGCTTCAAGAGCCGTTTTGGAAGCGACGTGGCCTTCGGAATACTGCTCGGCGGACTTGGCGCTCAGCTTCAATCTATTCGAGAAGCAAAAACAGCCGCGGGGGCCGGCATATCCAGTCAATTGACGATTGATTTGGCGGATATCAGCTCCGCTTCAGCGGTCGGTTTTGCCAGGACATACTTTTCTCTTCCGGAGGATCGGCGAACCTTCGAAGAGCTCCTGCCGCAGTCCGTGGGAGAAGCGTTCTCTAATTTCAATTCGACGATTCAAGGAAGGGCTGCGGTTGGGTCAAAAGGTGCCCCTTCTTTTCGCGAGCGGGAGCTAGCTAAAGGCGCTGAGGATACGCGGAGACCGAGTCATTTGCCAGACCTATACAACGGAGAGGGCGTAGAGCTCCACAAGAGTGGAAAGATAGCCTATGTCTCTGACCGCAAGGTCTTAAAAACCCTCTTCGCTAGAGTGAGCGGAGACGAACGCTTTGCTGAATCAGTAGCCGCATTCTATGACGCTGAGCGAAAGGTGGCTGTAGCTATGCGGGCTAATGGGACCGATCGCACCTCAAGGATCATCAAAGCTTCTTTTATTAAGCATGAACTCACGCACAGGGCTGGAGGAACAGAAGAGCGGGCTTATCGCGCTCAGGCCGAGTACCTCCGTAAAAATGGAATGGAACTATCTTTTGTTTCGGGCTCTCCAGTGATAACCACCGGAAAGCACGCGAGTGATCCAAAGGCCTTCGAAAGCAGTCTAAAAGATTTCTTGGGTGAACGGTATCTTGGGAGCCCCGCTAACGTCGCCGCAGTGATTAGTACCCCTGCTGAACAATTCTTTAACTCAAGCTGGGAAGCCTACGTCAAATCATCCGCTAAAGTAGCGCCCGATTCCTCGCTAACTAGGGAAGCGATAGCGGAAAAAATCCTCGATTTATCAGGATCTCTAGGGGTAGAAGAATCAGCTTCAAAAGCTCTGGCTAATTTGAAGGGGGAAAAACTGTTTGCCGCTCAAAAAGGCATCGAAAAGCAGCAACAACGCGCTGAAAAATCCCAGCTAGCATTAGCAAACCTGATGAATCTGAATCTAGAAGATGAGACCATGAGGGCGATCATCTCTAAGACCTCGGAGATGTCCAGTAACAGGAATCTCCAGTCCGATTTTCTCGAATTCATGAGCAACACGTGGAAGCAGATCCACTCGGATCTGAACATAGCTGATTCAGATCGTGAGAAGGTCCTGGTAGCCATAATTGAGAAGACTAATCCATCAGAGCAAGTAAAATGGGAGGAAATCGCGGCGACTGTCCGCAAAGCGGCAAGAAGTCAGAAGACTCCGCCGTCTGGGGAATCTCTCGATATAAAACTAACTAGGGAACTGATTGAGCGCGCAGAAAGCCACTGGGAATCTTCCAATGTTCCTCAAGACCAGGCCAAGTCGATCCGTGTCTGGTTAAATACCCTAGTTAAGAATAAACTTGCACTTGAACACATCCTAAACCTTCTCCCTGAGGGCCAAGATAATCTGATTAGAACGATTACCGACATAGCGATCGATCCACGTCACAATGGTAAGTTGGACCGCTTTATAAACGATGGCTGGCTGAAGAGGGACATTCGAACGCTGATAGCTGACCCTCAATCTCTTAAACAGCAGATCATGCACGCAGACACAACTTGGTCAAAGATAGACCCATTCATTCCCGAGCATATTCGTAATCTGATGGCGGAATCAGAGGAAGTCCCCTACTACCCTCCATCTGACTTGCCGCGAGATGGAGATGGATTTATTACCACGAGCGGTTACCGCCATAAAATTAAGAGATATGAAAACGCTCAGATATCGAACGGTGAGAAGGGAGTCCCTACTGTGGCTACCATTCAGATTCGTTGGCACACCAAAACACCCAATCCAGAGGTTGAGGCAGAGCATCCAAGCATAGTTGTCCAACTTCTCGACGAGAACAATCAGGAAACGCACCGCTTGGTCTACTCTAGCGACAAAGATGGTTATTATTGGATTCCGACTGATGAGTACTCTAAAATGAGGGATATTAGCTTCCAAAACCACAATGGTCGCGAGAGTCTCAAAGCTGTCGCCGAGTCTGAGAGAAGCAGAGTTCTAGATGAGGCGCATACGATTATGAAAAATAGTCACATTGAAACCCCTTTGGGAGGACCGTGATATGAGTCGATACGCGGGAATGAGTCATTTTAATGCAACGCAGGAGACAATCATGAGTTCTAGAAGGAACGGATTCGACGGAATATCGCAGCTCTATAAGGACCTTTCATTATCCTCAGGGCTGCCGACTACAGACGAGACCAGCAGACTTGCGGCGATTGAAGACCTTAAAGCGTGTGATGCATCCCGCCTTGAAACCACAGCGCTTCTGACTAGAGAAGCCTTTTATGCCTTCGAGCATCCCGCAATAGAATTAAAGGCGTTAAACGAATTGACTAGAACAAATCCGACCGGTATTGCTCCGATCCTCTTTGGTCTATGCCAGCGAGGAATTGGATTTGAGTCTTTCAAAGTCTGCATTAATTATCTAAAAGAGAACGAAAAAGACCTCGCCATAGCTACCTTAATCCACAATTCTCAGAGGAACTTCAAACGTTACAGCGCCGAACAACTCAACGAGCTAGGCTACAATGATCACAAACCTCAAGCGACGCAGGTTGATAGGCTTACTCAATTCATCGCAGACGTGTTCTCAGAGCCAGATCCGGAGCTCTTGGGCCTGAAGCTAGGAACGCTAGCTTTTGAGGCGGCTAGTAAATCACCGGAGATAGCAGTCCCTGTGTTTTACACGATGCTCAGTGAGCGCAAGGACACAACGGTGCGCCTGTTAGCGCTCGATTTCATGGAGAGAATGTGTCTTATAACGAACACACCTGAATCCCGTTCTTTTCTGACTAGGGTTTTACGTGAATACAAGGACGACCCAGATCTCAACTTCTCGGTAAACATGAAAGCCGCGCGTCTAGTACTCACGGATGAACAATCGTCTTAAGGTTAATACGCTCTTTAACCGAATCTAGCCCTTACAACAGCACTTCTGAAGCTATTTCCCTCACCTGCCCACGAAAATTAGTTTATACTCCTTTCTATGCCACTCTCCCGAAACATCCCCATCGCAGCGCTACGCTCATTTTTCGCGATGTTCATGCTGGCTATTCCGGTGCTTGTGCCGTATTGGCGCTCACTTGGATTAAGCATGCGCGAGACCCTTGAACTTCAGGCGCTGTTTGGCCTCTCTGTCGTACTCTTAGAGGTTCCCACCGGGTATATCGCCGACATATTCGGCAGGAAGGTCTCCGTAGTAATTGGCGGCTTCATCGCCGGCTGCGCGTTCTCCTACTTGCCGTTTGCTACCACTTATCTCACCTTAGCGATCTTTGAAGTCACTATCGCGCTTGCAACTACCCTAGTTTCAGGAGCCGAAGACGCTATCCTCTATGAATCGCTCCCCGTTGGGGGTGATAGGCGCAGGATTTTAGGGTCTTTTAAATTCTGGAGCTTAGCCGGCGAAACATGCTCTGCTCTACTTGCGGGAGTTCTCGTTGTTTATTCGTTCGAGACGGTTCTATGGACTCAAGCGTTCACCGGGTGGATTCCATTTATCTGCGCCCTATTTCTGGTAGAGCCGCCACGCCCAAAGATGGAGGAGAACTCACACAGAGAGAGACTAATAGCCGTTGTGCGCCAAGTCTTTATCAATGACCCATTAACACGGTTAGTTTTTATTAACTACGTTATCTGGGCGCTATCTAGCTTCTGTGTCGTTTGGCTACAGCAGGAGTACTGGTTACAGCTCGGAGTTCCGCTCTCATACTTTGGGGCGATATGGGCGGGACTGATGATGACATCAGCTATCTTTAGCAGGTTAGCACACCTGGTTGAGCATCTACTCGGCGCGGCGTGCACCCTAGCATTCATCGCTTTAGCGCCAGTAATCGGATACATCTGTATGGGATACGGCTCACCTTCTATCGGACTAGCCGCGGGTGTGCTGTTTTACTTCACAAGGGCGATGACCTATGTGGTTTATCAGGATGCCTTTAACTGGAGGATCCCATCGACCTATCGAGCGACCGCGAATTCTCTGCAGAGCCTCTGCTTTAGGCTAGTATTCGTGCCGATCGCGCCAATCATTGGACAGGTCACTGACGCCAAAGGTCTATCGACGGTCTTTACTGGATTGGCTATCGCTTTTACTGTGTGCGGAGTTGTTTTTCTGATACCTCTCATAAAGAGGCTTGAGGAGCTGCATGTTGAGGAGATACCGGTGGTGGGGGTGGGATAGCTGGATCTACCTACAGCACGGTATAGCCCTACTCAAAGGATCCCCAACAAAACAGCCGCCAAAACTAAAAGCGCCTTGAGTAGACAGCATCTAGAACGGACAGATTCCGACAAAACAACATAGATACCACCCGCCGAATCCCCTGACCAAAAAACACTAATATACCGCCCCATACAAGACTCAGGCTCATTAGCTGCTGCGGGGTCGTAGATGCACCAAAGTAAAAGACAGACGTCACCAGGGTAAGAGTTGGTGTGGCGTACTGGATTAATCCGACTGCTTTCAGCGGAATAAGTCTCATCCCATGAGCTAAGAGAGCGCTTCGCGGGTTACATCCGCGACATCGATTACCTTATGGTCAAGCGCGATCTTTTCCACCGAACGCCAAGATGCCTCTATGAGGCACTTCTTGAGCGAGATGTGAAAGCGGCGGCTTAACTACCCCTACATTATCCTACCAAACCCAGACTGCTGCCCCTTGCGGCGGTTTCGCTTAGCTTCGTCCCTGCGGAGCTGTTCTTCCTCGCGCTTCTTAGCGCGCTCTTCCATCTTTTTCTGGCGCTCCTCTTTGGCCTTCTC